>Ga0207021_1163_pt2 | contig 11600 bp, 18 predicted proteins | sample Alteio_BWMinCont_49_FD_153496 | JGI IMG/M metagenome (GOLD analysis project Ga0207021, IMG submission 153496) | Enriched cells from forest soil in Barre Woods Harvard Forest LTER site, Petersham, Massachusetts, United States -... | ecosystem: Environmental > Terrestrial > Soil > Temperate forest >... | reverse complement strand
ATCCCGACCACGTCATCCTGTTCGAAGCCGGCAACAACACCCCCAAGACACTAACCCATGCCGAATTCGAGCATGCCTTCGCCGGTACCGATGGCAATCACAATCAACGTGCTTTCGGTGCGGTGGACCACCACCTTGTCGATCACGACTTGCGTAAATAATGGAGTGCCCAAGGCGAGTAATTGGATAATCAGGGAAGCGATCAATACATCGCGCCAGACGCGGCCGTGTTTCAACAGTTCGGGGATGAACCAGTTGAAGCCAAAGGTGGTGTGCGTCTGTCTCGCGCCATCGGGGTCGTTGACGGCTTTGCCATCTAACGCAAGCTCGAACACGGTACCGGCGAAGGCATGCTCGAATTCGGCATGGGTTAGTGTCTTGGGGGTGTTGTTGCCGGCTTCGAACAGGATGACGTGGTCGGGATTGACTTGGACCACGATGGCTGGGCGCGCGGTGCGCACCGGGGCATCCGAGATGACGTTGACGTCGGTGTCGGCCTCGGTGGCTTCCACTGGTGCATGCATGACGGCCAGGCAGGGGAAGTTCAAGGTAGCGACCGTGGCGCTGGCGCAGTCTTTGCGTTTGATGCGGAAACCGAGGGCGCGGCCTGCGTGAATAAACGAGTCGGTGTTATACGGCGGCGGAAATTGGCGAATCAACAAGCCGCCGTCGAACGGTTTGCGATTCAGGGCGCAGAAGCTGCCCATCGCCCAGACGACGTCTTCGACCGAGAATGCATGTTGAATTGTGCTTTGCGGACGCGCAGCCGGCAGGCGCGCGGTGACCGCGCGTAAGAGGCGGCGTGGCATTAAATTCGAACCTTCTGAGTAGTTATGAACGACGCTTCAGCAGTGCGCAGTTGTGGTTTGTTGTGCCGACTGGAGAGATGGAACGATAAGGTCAGTTTTGGCTTTAACGCGAAATCTGCTGCTTTTTTGACCCTGCATTGCATGCGTACAACCTTCACTGATTGATGTTGGAGACGTTACTTGGGTAAATTCATTATTTGGCTGGACAAAACTTCCGGCAGTATAAGTGGAATACAGCACCTCAACATCCCATGAATATGGGAGTTGCCATTTAAATAGTGGGCATATGCTGCCTTTCATGATTCGTGTCCTATTTGCTTGAGTTTTTGGCTCGTGCGAGTTTGTTGTGGGCGTTCTTATCTGCGATTCTATTAAGTATCTGAAGCGAAAAAATATCACCAATCGAAAGGATGGCCCTATAGGGAAATCAATGTTTGAAGGGCCGAACTTTTTTCTCTCGAACCAAGGTTAGCCTGATATCGGTTCATTCAAGCGCAAACGAACGGCTCTATCCTTGTTCGTGGTTAGAGCCGACGACTCATCCATCAAACAAAGATCGCGCATGAATGTCCGCCAAATTCGATCTTCAACAGGACCACGCGCATTCACGCTTTCCCATATAGCGATCAGTTGGGTAAATGGCCCCATGCAACTTTCAATGATTGACGCGCGCTCAGCAGCAAATTCCATCTCAGGGAATAGCATGTCAAAATAATCCGCAATCACGCCGTCGAGTTCATGAATATCTGGCAGGACTAGGTTTGCCATCGCAATTGCCCCAATGCTTGAATGGAACGCATGCTATCAAAGGAAAGAGGTTGGCGCACGGGGCAAGGTTGCCCCTTGTGCCGATCTGATATTTATGCTATTGCCGCAGCAATAAACCTTTGGAGCGATCGTTGAAACCCGTACCTGTTATTTATAACAGGTAGCAACTGCATTGTTTCTCATATATAAATGAGCCTCGCTACTTTTGGTTGTATTTATTACAGATTTGTTGTCGTCACACTTCGGAGAGTAAATTGCATAGACCGAGCGCATTCATCGTCTTTTCGTCGATTTCGACCCAAAATGCAAATAGCGCTTGTCCATCGATACGCATTGATGATCCTGCTGGTTGCCAATTGATTCCCAGTCGCCCCAGTATGCGTTCGACACCCTTCGAGGTCACGGCAATCAGTCGTTTTGCGCCGACTTCGATGGCACACGTCACTGTCGCAGCCATCACCTCGCGGCATATCCAGGTGGGTGAAGCGACGTTACTCAGATCGGATGCGGAAAATCGGGACAACTCCCATATGTCATCTGATGCCGGCAGCGGTTCGCCATGCATTAGCTGGGGAAACACTTCGCTCAGTAAATATGGGCGCACCGTAGGAAGAAGGCGTGCGCAGCCGCAGATATGCCCGCCTTCATTGCGCGCCATGACATGAATGGTATCCGGGCGGTCGAATTGATCGATTTCCAGTCCGTTTTGCGCACCAGGTAAGGCCCACCGCAGTCGCTCCACAAAAACCGCATAGCGGTATGCATAGAGGTGTTGAATGTCAATTTCACTCAGTTTTGTCGCCAAGCTATATGAAACCTGCATTGTGTTTCCCCTATTTAAAGGAGCCATTTCATACCATTTACTGATGCGCGTGACTGTAATAAATCACAGGTATTGAAACTCTTTCTTTGCAGGAAACTGCAAATTTTCTTGTACTTTTAACAGGTTTGATTGGTGAGAGATTGCATATGACGACTTGGCAGGATGAAAATCTACACGCTGTCCTGGGGTGCAAGACGCCCGGGGAGGTCTTTCAATTGCTCCAGAACGAAACCAGACGTTTGGGAATGCAAAGCGTGAGCTGGGTAATTAAACTGCCGATCCCCTTGCTGGATCAGCGCATGATCATTTTTAACACCTACCCCAAAGAATGGGAAAGGCGCTATTTCGCCAATAATTACATCGCCATTGACCCCACTGTGAAGCACGGTATGAATTCAGTATTGCCGATGCTGTGGTCAGACGAGATCATGAATGAAGCACCGGATTTTTGGGAGGACGCGAGGTCATTCGGATTAGGGGTAGGCATTGCGCAGTCCGTGTATGACCGACAGGGAAGCTGCAGCATGTTGAGCTTGAGCCGAGACTCGATGGATTTCACACAAACTGAATTGGCGGAAAAAGCACCCAAATTCAGCTGGCTCTCCCAATTGATCCATACGGGAATGACGCGATTGATATTGCCGAAGGAAATACCGGAAACCGCCGCTAATTTGACGGCGCGTGAAAAAGAGGTCTTAAAACTGGTCGCGGCCGGGATGACTTCGCAGGTGATCGCGGATCGCTTGCATTTGAGTAAGCGCACCGCCGATTTCCACATTGAGGAGGCGACCACCAAGTTGGGCGCAGAGAACAGGACTGACGCTGCGGTCAAAGCCATCGTACTGGGCCTTACTTAATCGCGTTTCGCATAGGACGCAATGAATAAGCGTCCGAGCCACGCGCCCCACCGTCGTTATGATCGAATTATTGGAGTCGCCGTAGTAATGACAACAAAAGAAAAGCAGAGCCCGCAGGAGCAAATGCAAGAGCCGACGGATCTGGATTGCCTGGACGCGATTGCCGAGCTGGCAAACCAGTTGGGCATCGACAGCTGGTCAGAAACGATTCAGGGAAAAGAGCATGAAGCCATTTCCATCGCACGCGCACTTCGTGGAGACTTACAGCGCCTGCGAGAGATCGAACTGCCCCAGACATCAGGCGACACTAAGATCATTCTCACCGAGCGGGAACTGGAAGTCTTGCGCTGGGCCGCACTGGGGAAAAGCACCAGCGTCACCGCGCAGATCTTGCGTGTCACCGAAAAGACGGTGCGAAAAACCAGGGAAACGGCGGCCCGCAAACTCAATGCCCACAATATTACACAAAGCCTCGTGGCAGCGACGCGGCTCGGGCTTCTATGAATGGCGACAATTTGTTCGCATTGTGATCGCAGCATCTCCCAAAACCGTTGATTGTGATTGCGTACCTGACAGCTAGGCCCCAATCAGCGACGAGTACCTTGATCGTCAACTAAGCTATTTTCGCTTTAACCCAAATCGTGTACAGTGCTATCCCCATGAAAGTTCTCTTCGTTCACCAAAACTTCCCCGGCCAATATCTGCACCTGGCGCGCTACCTGGGCGCGATTGAAGGCAATGAAGTGGTCTTTATCACCCAACGCACTGACGCCGATTTGCCTGGCGTCAGAAAGATCGTCTACAAGCCGGCACGTGAAGTCACGCGCGACGTCCATCATTACCTGCGCGAAACCGAAGCCGGTGTCTTGAATGCGCAGAATGTGGCGCGGGTGGCGATGAGCCTGAAGGAATCTGGCTTCGTGCCGGATGTGATGCTGGGGCACAATGGCTGGGGTGAGTTGTGGTATCTGAAAGAAGTGTTTCCGACTACGCCCTTGATCGGCTATTTTGAATTCTTTTATCGGCACCATGGCGCGGATGTTGGCTTTGAGCCAGGTCCGCCACTGATCTTCGATGTCGGGCCACGCATCCGCACCAAGAATCTGGGAAATCTGCTGGCACTGGATGCAGTGGATTACGGGCAATGCCCGACCAAATGGCAAAAGTCGCTATATCCGAAGGAATATCAATCGAAACTGCATATCGTGCATGAGGGCATCGATACGCAGGTGGTGGCGCCGGATCCAGCGGCCACTTTCACTATTCCCAATACCGATATCGTGTTGACGACTGCCGATGAGGTGGTGACTTACGTATCCCGCAATCTGGAGCCGTATCGCGGCTTTCCGAGTTTTATGCGCAGTTTGCCGGCTATCCTGGCGCAGCGACCGAATGCGCAGGTGTTGATTGTCGGTGGTGACGACACCAGTTATGGGCCGAAACCGACCAACGGCAAAACCTTCCGGGCGCAATTGCTGGAGGAATTGGGTTCAAGCATCGATTTATCGCGCGTGCATTTCCTGGGCAAGGTGCCGTATTCGCCGTTCGTCAAGATTTTGCAGGTATCGACCGTGCATGTGTACCTGACATATCCGTTTGTGTTGTCGTGGTCGATGCTGGAGGCGATGTCGGCTGGATGCGTGATTGTGGGGTCGCGTACGCAACCAGTCGAGGAAGTCATTCGCGATGGTGAGAATGGCTTGTTGGTGGATATTTTTTCGCCGGAAGAGATTGCGAAGCGGGTGGTGGAGGTCTTGGGCGATCGGCAGGCGTTTGCTGCGATCAGGGTCAATGCGCGCAAGACCATTGTCGAGAACTACGATTTGCGAACGATTTGTTTGCCGGCGCAGTTACGCTTGTTGAATATGAGTGCGCGGGGGATGTTGTGAGCGATCGCACAAATGTATTTGCATACCAATCCTGCCACCTGTCAGTGAAGGTTTCTCCATTAAGAAATATAACGTGCCGATACAAATGCTCCGTTTTTGACTGTGATTTTTTAAATTGAGGCAAATGATGCAAACCTGGGCGGAACCAACCTACGCGAAGAACCGTGGGTTAACTGGGGATCGGCTTGCCGATTGTCTATGGCACAAAGGCATAGTGGGCAATACAGTTATTCGCAGACTGACGTAGGAGGCATTACATAGATTTTTCGTCAGAAACCCACACCGTGATCCCGCACGTGAGCTTGTGAATAGCATGCATTCTGTTGAGCCGACATAATTACCGTTTGCGATTCCATACCGAGACATCCCCATGCCCCACGCCACCATCTTCTACCAACCCGATGGCTATATCACCGCCGGGCCAAAACTCATGGGCCGTCAAGCTGCTGGCGTTGGCTTTTTGCGAGCCGCCGCACAATCGGGTGCGACCCGCCTACTGTGCCACACGGATAATGCGGCTTCTGCCCGCCATTTTTCAGAACAACTGTCTCAACACGGCTTTGCTGGCCGCAGCGGCTGGATCCCAGTTGATCGCCCTGCCGGTCTGGCCGACGACGGTTGCCTGTACCTGCCCGGCCCCAACCTGACCGACTCGGCATGGCGTCGCGCGCCATTGGGTGAGCGCACCTACAGTATCTGCGGCATCACCCATACCACTGCCTCGCATCTTGCGTTAAGCGCCATCACCGATCTACTGGTAGGGCCCGTACGCAGCTGGGATGCGCTCATCTGCACCTCGACCGCCGTGCGCGACACCGTGCGCTATTTGCTGGAGAATCAAGCTGCTTACCTGCGCCACCGACTTGGCGCCAGCCGTTTTGAATTGCCGCAGCTACCCGTGATTCCATTAGGAGTGCATGCCGATGATTACGTGTTTCCCGACGAAGAACGGATTACTGCCCGGCAAGGCCTCGACATCGGTTCCGACGAAGTGGTTTTGCTCTTTGTCGGCCGCCTGTCGTTTCACGCCAAGGCGCATCCGCAGCAAATGTTTACTGCACTGGAACGGGCCGCCAAAGGTCGCCGGGTGCGCCTGATCCAATGCGGCTGGTTTCCCAACGCGCCGATCGAGGCCGCATTTGTTGATGCCGCCAGGGTCTTATGTCCATCGATCACCATGCACTATGCCGATGGACGCGATGCAGTTGCACGTCGTGAGGCATGGGCAGCAGCAGACATCTTCATTTCGCTGTCCGATAATATCCAGGAAACCTTCGGCCTGACACCATTGGAAGCGATGGCGGCTGGGCTGCCGGTGATCGTCAGCGATTGGGATGGTTACAAGGACACGGTGCGCGATTCAATTGACGGCTTCCGCATACCCAGCCTGACGCCACCCGCACCGTTGGGAGCCGATCTGGCCCAGCGCTATGAGAATGGCAGCGACTCCTACGACGTCTACTGCGGACTGGCTAGCCAGCTGACCGCCTTCGATCCGGTCGCATTGGAAGCCGCATGCGACCGCCTGATCGGCGATTCCGACTCGCGCAAGAAGATGGGCGATGCAGGTCGGCAGCGTGCACGTGAGCTGTACGATTGGAGCACCATCTACCGCCGCTACCAGAATTTATGGGGAGAACTGGCCGAACGGCGGCGTACCGACCCTGACTTTTTCGGGTCGCCGGTCACGCTGACTCGGGCTGACCGTCCCGATCCGTTCGCTGCCTTTGCCGGCTATGCGACTACGCGCCTAAGTGGCGATCATCTGGTAACGTTACTCGACGGCGCTACGTCGTTGGCGATGCGCCGCAACCTGGCGATGAACACCTTTGCAAAGAGCGTGCAATTGCAAGAAGCCGATTGCGCGATCATTCTTGATTTACTGCGTCTATCAGGTCCACTCATTGTCAGTGCCATTGTCGAGCGTTTTCCAGCAAACAGGAGGCCTATTGTGACGCGCGGCTTGGTGTGGCTGGCAAAGATGGAAGCAATCCGAATAACACCTCCGGCAAGTACCATGATTTGACGAAACATCGTGCAACTCTCGAGTCAGCCACTTCACGTTCTGGCAACCTCTACAACTGGATGGAACTTGCCGTTTCGACAGATCGTGACGTAACGCAACGATCAAAAGGTAATTACCAGTATATTAAACAGTTCGGGAATCCCGTGCCGTCAACAGCGTACAGCAACACACTGTTAGACGTCCCAGCCCATTTGGCTTTCAGTGCCCCAGCTGCTGTCTTCGTCTTGCATGCACTAATGATGGTTGACCTTTGCAACTCCGGAGCGTGGCCGTTGCAGTCGACCAAAACTGGGCCGATCGATGTGAATTTTGTCCAGCCATTCTCTGAGTTCGCCCTATTGTCTAGAATTTTTCCGTGATAATCGATAGCTTTATCCGCCCAATCACCCGCAATCCGACTTTTTTTGCTGCATTGGCATCTTTGATTGAAGTCGGTTTGTACCTGACATTTTCACAGCTAAGTACCAAGCCCTCACCAATTCTGATCTCCACCTGTCTCACCAAAATTCGCTTTTGATATTCAAGAAGATAAACGCCGTTCGTTTGGATCTCAGTGATTGACGTATCCACCCACATCGCTGCCCCATTTTTTATCCTGGGCTCCATATCATCGCCAAGCATGTACCGAACCTCACAATCACCCGCCTGTTCTTCTATTTGAGCCGCAATTTGATTGAACCAATCAGAGCTACCGTCACCTACAGCATGATTCAAAGCGACCGCCAGCCCTTGCAATTTGGGCAAGGGGAATCGACTTTGCGTCAATCCGAGCATCCAATTTGCGTCGGAATCAAATCGAAAGCAAAGTCGCGCAAAGGACAACAGATCGGGCAAGCCCGCTTTTTCCTCGTCAATCCATCTCCTCGCCGTTTGAATGGCGCGTCCCGTAAGCATTGAAAGATATTGCAGGCGCCTATCCTCTGGAATCTTTGACCGATCCATTTCGGCAATTATCCGGTCGCGCAGGCCAGGGTGAAGATCGAAGTTGGCTTCCAATTTTTTTTGCACCGCCTTAGGCGAGGCAGGCGAACGCTTCAATTTTTTGGAGTTGTTCCTCACTGCAACGCTTGGTGTCACTTGTTGGATTGCTTTTTTCATGTCTTTGTATTTCCAGTCGAAAATGCGGCTGCATAACTTCCAGCGTAAAGCAACAAACGATAACTTGCAATCCGTCAATACGACACTTCGTTAGCCATGCTGGCTCTTACGTTCGGCAACAGAACAATTGAGACACATTGACTTGGGAAGTAATAATTCTGGAGCCATATTCTAAAGGAATCACAAAAGCCGGGTTAATCAATGATGTTTTGTCGTAATGAGGAATATTACCCGTGGATATATTGGCATCATATCGAGAAAATCGTTATATGCCAATTGCTTCTCCCAACGCTCAAGACAGAGTACTTGCTACCTTCGGTGCCGGCGTACGGCACGCCAGGAAGGATCGCCGTATCTCCCAAGAAGAATTGGCGTTAAAGTGCGGCATTGATCGCTCTTACATGGGTTCAATTGAGCGAGGCGAGCAAAATTCGGGGTTGCTCCATATTGCGCGCATTGCGAAAGCGCTTGATATGAAAATTTCAGAACTCATGGTGGTAGCCAAGCTTTAAGACCTGCAAGCTTGATCCCAGCTGGCCGACACAAATTCGGGCGCAGTAATAATTGACTGAACGCAAGGCTTTCCCGACTCCCCAAAGTAGGGGGGGGAACAAATGGCTAACGGTCAATGGTTCACTTCTACTACGAATCGCCCAAGCCTAGATTACTTCCCTCTGGTCGCCTACCTACATCTCTCAAATTCCGCAATTGCCCCAATTTCGTTCCATGAAAACTTCTTTGAGCAATTGCTCAATAACTGTAATTTCTCATTAATATTGCTATTGACATATTTTTTTACGTTGTGTAGGCTCCAGAAAAACGATCAAAGACCATTTTATTGAAGCCATCAGGAATTTCTTGGCAATCCGAAAAATGTAAAGCCGTCATCACAATAGGGGTCTTTGCGACTTTCCCGGAGAATTCTGATCATGCAGAGAGGATGGTTATGACAAATCGCGTCCAGTTTTCGGAACTACAAATTATCAATCTGTCGACGTTGCTCGCAATCAGGGATGGCATAAAACATGATCCGGTGTCTACTTGCTGCCAATTCGGCATTGCCGCCGATGCCGTTCCCTTTTTTAGCGAACTTTCAACCGATAAGATATTCGTCATCGTCGCCAATGTCGGCAATGAATGCTTATTCCCACCGAGGCCAGATTTGCTCTCATTACTTCGATTGCCGATGTCCTTGACAGGATCCGTTGCCGCCGTCCATCCGCCTCGCAAAGCAACTCTCTCGTCATCTCCGGTTTGTACGTAAGGTCAAGTTCTCGAATTAACTTGATCAGACCGAAACCCCAATAGAACTCGATTAGCCTCGCGTTTCAAGCGAGCCGGATCCTTTTTTTCCGCCGACACGCCATGCACCAGCATGCGCAACAGGAATGAAAGCGCCTTTCATGCTTGCCTATCCTTGATCTCAATTACGCGCAGCCACCCGAAAAACGCCTGATTTATGAGCAATTGCTCAAACAGATATGGCGATCAAAGCATTTGCTCTTGACTGAATAATTTTGTTACGACTACGCTTCATGTGTTCTTCACAAATTGCGATTTGAAGTACCTTCCGATCATCCAATTCGATGCCGATAGAAATAAAACATGCAGAGCGTCATATTCGATCGCTCACCCTCGCCAAGGAATCCGCCGAACTGGGTGCGCGACTTCGCACGATCAGCTTCATTACCGGCTTGACGACGCGCGAACTGACCAACCTGTTTTTCGCTGACGGCCAGTCGATGCCACGTGGCAGGCCACCGGAGTCCCCCGAGTGGTATCACAGCGCCAATTTGTTAAACCGCGTTGAAGCATCGATCTTCGTGTCCATCTACCGGCGAATTCGCGATCTTGGGTTCGGTCCGGCGTTAGCACTCGTTTCGGGCTATCGGCACTATCAAGCGGCATGTCGGCTGCCACCTCGCGTCAGTTTTGATCGTGCGTTCGACCTGGCATCGCATATCGACGGACTTTGGCTTTCAACAAAGTCAAACTTCTCACTACTTAGCTGTCCGTCCTGTGCCAGTCAATACGTCGCACCGATCGGCGTGCATCAGGCATCGAATCATGAGTGTCCATTTTGCAAACTCGTGGCACGTTACCCGCGCGATGCGCGCATTCAGTCGGCTTTCCCGGTGCGCGATGTTTCCGATCTACCTTCTCTTGAGCAAGGGCTACTCGCCCTGTCGCGTCGATCAGATGAATGAGATCACTATTTCAGAAGGAATTTGTGCCATGACTCTGCTCCCAGAAAGAGGAGCTCGCTCACGGCCTCGCTTGGCAACATGCTGACAATTCAATCCACCACTCTTTGGTTCAGCAATATCCTGAACGGCATTTTCGGGAAGCGTGCGCCACCGCCGTACATTGCAGGTACCACCCAACCGCCACATTCTGACAGTGCGACTACTCCCCTCGCCTATCCGCCGGTCGATCCCGGCATTCCGGTTCGTCCCATTGAAGAAGTATTGGCCTCGCAGAAGGATCTGATTGAGCGCATCAAGGTGTGCTACGGCGTGGATCGTTCGACATTTGAGCAGGATTTGCTCTCCCTGATCCATCACTATGCCGAATTCGTCCATTTGCTTCCAGCAACGCCAAACAATTACTTCAATGTACCGGGAGGGTTGCTGCGGATGGGTCTGGAGGTTGCATTCTTTAGCCTCCAAGGGACGGACGGGCATATCTTCTCAGGCAGATCAACTATCTCCGTGCGTCGCCATCTGGAGCCGCGCTGGCGACACGCGACATTCGCCGCCGGACTATGCTGCGAACTACATCGTACCCTGTCTCACGTGATTGTCACCGATGAAAAGGGAAATGAATGGCAACCATATTTGCAGCCACTGTCGCATTGGCTTGCCCAACAGAAAGCCGACCACTACTTCCTGAAATGGCGCCCCAATGCTCGTGAAAGCCGCAGTCTCGGCGTGTTCGTGCTACCACGTATCATTCCAGAGACAATTCTTCAGCACCTCGCCGCAGAAAATGATGTGATCGTGCCGCATATGATGGCGAGTATTTCCGGTATGGCGTTGTATCCAGAACATAATATCCTTGATGATTTGGTTCGTCGATCGGTCGCGCTCGTCATAGATCGCTATCTGCAAGCCAGTGCCGACCGATACGGCACGCCGCAGTTAGGCTCGCATCTGGAACGTTACTTGGTCGACGCCATCCGGCGCCTTGTCAGTTCCAGCTCGGCATGGATCCCAAACGCCGAAAAGTCACGTGTCTGGTTCGGCAGCGACGGTTTGTTTATTGTATGGCCCAACGCCGACCAGAATCTCCAATATCGTTTCGGGCGCTTTGGGGATTCCTGGTAATTGG
>Ga0207021_1210_pt1 | contig 11637 bp, 8 predicted proteins | sample Alteio_BWMinCont_49_FD_153496 | JGI IMG/M metagenome (GOLD analysis project Ga0207021, IMG submission 153496) | Enriched cells from forest soil in Barre Woods Harvard Forest LTER site, Petersham, Massachusetts, United States -... | ecosystem: Environmental > Terrestrial > Soil > Temperate forest >... | reverse complement strand
TCCTCGATCAAAACCTATCGCGAAGGCGACCCTCATCTGGCCATGCTGGACGGGCAGGTCGCGCATGTCGAAGAAATGCCGGAGGAGGCGCGCATTCGCTTCTGGTTCACCATGGGCAAGGTAAAAGACGATGTAGGGCGCCACGACGAATCGTTTGCTGCCTATCGAGAGGGAAATCGGCTCAAGCGCGCGTCCCTGGCATGGGATGAGGCCTTCCAGGATGCCGCACTGGAACGGATGCTAACGGTATTTTCAAAAGAATTCTTTGCTGCGCACCCCAAACCGCAGCTTGCGGGCAGGGCGCCAATCTTTATCGTCGGCATGCCGCGTTCAGGTACTACGTTGCTGGAGCAGATTCTGGCAACGCATTCTGGCGTCCACGGAGCGGGTGAGTTATCCGACATGAGCGAAGTCATCATGGCCGCCATGCCGGATGCCGATCCATCGCAGTTTCCGGAGGCGGTGCCAGGATTGTCGGCGCAAGACCTGTTGCGCATGGGGGAGCAATACACCGACCGCATCTGGCGACTTGCGCCTGATGCGATGCGGATTACCGACAAAATGCCGTCCAATTTCTTTTACTTGGGGATGATGCACCTGATGCTGCCGCATGCCAAAATCATCCACGCAATGCGCGACCCGATGGATTCCTGTTTCTCCTGTTTTTCGCGTCTGTTCAACGAAGACAATCTCGGCTTTGCCTACGATCTGGAAACCTTGGGCCGCTATTATGTACGTTACAGCAAATTGATGCGGCATTGGCATGCCGTGCTGCCACCTGGCACGATTCTCGATTTGCGCTATGAGGATATGGTGGCCGATACTGAGCGGCAAGCACGGCGCTTGCTGGATTATCTCGGCCTCCCATGGGATGAAAAGTGCCTCGACTTTCACCATAATAAACGGCAGGTCAAAACCGCGAGTGCCGCCCAGGTCCGCAAGCCGATATACAAGACTTCACTGGCACGCTGGAAGCGCTTTGGACGACACCTCGATCCGTTGTTCGATCTGGTCAAGGATTTCCGTGAATAATCCGTGTTGTGAAAGGATCACGGCGGATTATTTTATGCAATTTTTCTTCGTGATAGCGCATAATTCTGCCGACGGTTGTTCGATTTGATCGCAGCAGCGTCTAAAAATTGAACCGGGTGAAGAACCGGTTCCAGCCGTCTCCGGGGGGAGTATTTGGTGTTTGGCTTTCTGAAACCTAATTATCTATCGGCACGCCTGCAACGGCTGAAGACTCAGCAGTTGTTTTCCACGCTGACCCCGCGTGAGCTGACGATCGTTGACGGCTTGCTACATACCCGCCAATTTCTTGCCGACGAAATTATTTTCGATGAAGGCGAGGAGGGCCAGGCCCTGTATATCCTGCTATCTGGCACGGTGTCCATTGGACGCACTCGCGATTCGGTCGTGGAAGTAATCGCTGAATTGACTTCCGGAAGTTTTTTTGGCGACCTGGCGTTGCTGGATAATACACCACGCAGTGCCCAGGTACGCGCCAAGGAAGCTTGTGAAATGGCGGTGTTCTTTCGCGCGGATTTCATCGCATTAATGGAAACCGATGCCACAATCGGTTACAAGATATCGCTGCAATTGGCGCGTAATCTGGCGCAGCGGTTTCGCGCACTTGCGCTTGGCCGACCACGAATCGAGCCATTGTGAACGACCGTCATTCAGGACCGATAGTCTGGATCTGCATTATCGGCGGTACCTGCCTACTCTTGTTTTTGCTGAGACAAGTGCTATGGCTGGTTATCCCCTTCCTGCTGGGCGTGATTCTGTACTACATGATGATGCCGATCATGGTGCGGCTGCTGTTGGCCGGCATCAGCCGTAATTTGGCCGCGATGATTGTCGGAGGAGGATTCCTCATTGTTCTTGGACTGGCGGGCTTATTTAGCGCCCCCTGGATTTTGGCGCATGTTGGTTCATGGCAAGATTTGATTGGACATTACCTCGATGGCGGTACCTCGTTTGTGTTGAATACGGCATTGATGCTGGAGCAAAAATTTTCGGTATTGCACAAGGCGCATTTGAGCGAAGTCGTCAACATACGGTTGGCGGCGTATACCGAGAATTTCGCGCAGCAGCATATTGCCGAAGTCCTGGTTTCGATCGCTTCCTGGCTGCCTTCGCTGGCGTTGGCGCCATTCCTGGCTTTTTTCTTCCTGCGCGACGGTCGCCGCTTCAAGAAATTCCTGAGTCATGCGGTGCCGAACGCTTTTTTTGAACGCACTTTGTACTTGCTGCATGAGGTTGACCAAACGGCGCGCCGTTATTTTCAAGGCCTGTTGAAGCTGACAGTCATCGATACCTTGCTGCTCGGCGGCGGCCTGTGGGTAATTGGTTTGTCGTCACCGTTGGTATTGGGATTGATTGCCGCTGTCCTGGCCTGGGTTCCTTTCATAGGTTCGGTGCTTGGTTGTGTGGTGGTCGTGTTGGTCGCATCGACCGACGCGCCGAATGACCCCTTGGCTGCCTATAGTGCAATCGGGGTTTTCGTCCTGGCGCGCGTGCTCGATGATTTTATCTTCATGCCATTGACGCTTGGACGCAGCTTGCGCATGCATCCGCTGATTACCGTATTGATGATTTTCATTGGCGGCTCCATAGCGGGCGTTGCCGGTTTGATGCTGGTTTTGCCGCTGCTCGGCATTGCGATGGCGATTGGTGAAACCCTGGGCCAAGTGATCACCGACCCGCGCCTACGCGCCAGGCATCGTCAGGCGAAAGCCCTGCTTGCCATGCAGGCCAGCACGGACCTGATGATGAAATGAGACTGTAAAGTGTAAGAATGTGTAAGTTTTGTTATTTGCACACTGTATTTGCGGTCCAAACTCCAATAGACTGAAGACGAAGATCGAACTGTGCATACGCCAAATCGTGGGCACGGTATAGTGTTGCCTGGGAGTGATTTGTCCGCGGCCAAGTTGCGGGGAGCGCAGTCTCAAAATGGTTTCAAGTGTAAATTCACATTTTTCTTTGGTTTGATGGCGGGAAACCGGGCTGATACTTCAACGAATGCAGATTACCAATAGCGTTATCCAATTAGCAAAAGAACGAGCCCAGTTCGGGTTCGCTGCATTGGCACAGCAAATGTTGCAGGATGCCGATGAGCGCATTGTGCAATTGCAGGTCGAGGTGCGCTCCGGCAGTGAGCAATATGCACTGGTGGCCGGCCGGCAATTTATCCAAGGTAGCGGGAAAATTTTCGTCAAGCGTGTTGATGCCCTGTATCGCGAGATGCTCGATCGCGCAATGCGCACCATGTACACCGATTTGCGCGTCTCGATACAGCAAATTTCAGCAGCCAATCTGACCTTGATCGATGATGAAACGGTTAACCATCAAATCGAGATTGACCGGCTCGTTTTACGCTTGCGCGATGCCGACGACGAGAACCTGCGCAGATTGAACATCCTCATCGGGCAATTGCATAACGACCATGATGCGAAGGAACGTGAAAATCCGTTCCGTCCGTATTTGATGGCACATACCCTGCATCAAACCCTGCACGAACTGGTGGCGGACGAAGATACCAAAAAGCGCCTGTTTTCCTTATTGTCAGAGTCACTCGCCAGGCGTCTGCCGGACTTCTACGCATCGATCCGGGAAGTGTTCGAGAGGAATGGTCTGCACGCGGAATTGATGGCGCAAAAGCCAAGGCAGGTGCGCAAGCAACGCGATCTTGACGGCAATACGATTTTGCAGGGCGGCGTCGACTTCGATGCGCGTGTCTTGCCAGGCCTGCAGCGCATGCTCGATATGATGAGCCAGATGCAATTGCCGGCAGCGTCCGCTTCGCCCGCGAATTCCGCCGGCCCCTCGTCTGTTCCTTCAGTGCCTCAGATTCCCCAGAATCCGGCGTTTCCTTCAATTCACGCAATTTCCGCCGGTCCAGTTGCTTCGGCTGATTCTGCCGGTTCCGGTTCCATTGCATTTAGTTCCACCGGTTCAGGTAATGCTGGGGCATCACAGGAGTTCCAGAACTTCGTCCAGGGGATTTTCAAACTGGCCGAAGCCTTGCCCGCCTTGTCGCTACCCGGGGCGCAGCCCGGATCAGGGCAATCAGTTGCCGCACCAGCGGAAAGCACCTTGCAGGCTGGTTCCGAGGCCCTGGTCGCACGTCTGAATCAATACCAGCAACAGGCGGCGCTCGGGCATTCGGTTGATGATCAAATTGCGCCGGAACAAAACCAGTTATTCGCGCTAGGCGAGCAACTCGGATCCGATCAGGTCACCAAGCTGGAACGCGTTGCCATTGACGTGGTGGCAATGCTGTTTGAATTGATCCTGAACGACGAACAAATACCGGAAGCGCTGCGTGGACAAATCGGAAGGTTGCAAATTCCTTTCCTGAAAGCCGCAATGCTGACGCCGGACATGCTGCAACAGACCCGGCATCCGGCACGACAACTCGTCAATCGCCTTGGCTCGGCTGCAGTGGCATTGGATCTGTCCTCGCCGGTCGGCCAGAGTGTGGAAAAGGAAATCACGCGCATCGTGACCAGGATACTGGAAGAATTCGATGACGACATTTCGATTTTTACCGATTCCCTGTTCGAGCTTGAACGCTTCCTGACCGACAATCTGCGGCATACCAATACCGAAACCGAGCTGGGCGTCGAAGCGTTGGAAGATGTCGAGCATAAAGCAGTCCAGGAAACGAAAAAGAAAAAGCCCAAAAGAACCAAAGTGGTTCCTCCCGACTGGCTGGCGGATTTCACCACCGATCCCCGGGTCGTCGAATTTATCGTCAATATCTGGATGCGTGTGATCGAGCAGGAAGCCCTCGAATCAGACGATAATCAGGGTTCGCGTGTGTATCGCAAGCTTTTGCCGGATTTGGTATGGAGCGTGCAGGACAAGCAGTCGGCGGCAGAGCGCGTGGCACTGGTCAATCTGCTGCCGGCGCTGGCGAATCGCTTGAAAGAAGGCATGTCGCTGCTGAACCTGACGGAAAAAGAATCCCGCGAGGCATTGGACCAATTGGTGAGGGTACATACCCAGGTGTTGCGCTCCAGCTCCGATGGCGGAGACCAGTCGCTGTTTAACTTGGAAGAAATGCGCGCGCATTTTTCGCGCCTGTCGATCGGGCCGGAACAGGTATTGCCGCCGCCGGTTGAATCCGAAGAGATCGAAACGGAACTGGCCAAGCGCGGCGTGGCAATCGACCTCGACCTGGAACGCGAGGAGACCCCATCCTTCGAGTCCGACGGCGACTGGCTGACGCACATGCAGATCGGCACCTGCGTCGAGCGCTGGTCCGAGACCGGTTATCAAATGGCGCGCCTGACCTGGGTCAGCAAACGGCAAACGCTGTTTATGTTCCAGCTGGAAAAAAAGACCGCGCCGGTCGTCTACTCGGCGATTTCGCTAATCAAATCCCTGCGCGAAGGTTCGGTCCGCCTGGTGGAACATGCGCCGGTTTTTGAACGTGCGGTGGAGACCTTGCTGATTGGCGCGCGGGCGGTGGAAACGAATCGCGAGGTTTAGGGTGCGTGCATTTGCCGAAATCACGTTGATAGAGTGATGGCCGGTACGGATTCATTTCACAATCATCGGTAAATGTAGCGTTTGCCGTAGTAAGCGGACGTATGTGGGGATGGCATCAACGATCAAAACCGACCCCGAGCAGTCTTAGCCATCTCCCGTTAACGGTCATTAATCGATATCAATCGAATGACGGCAATAGTTACGATATTCGACAACAATAGATTATCTAAGAGAAACGTGGCCTTATGTTCTTGCCCAAACTTTTTTGGGTCGCCTGGCAAAAAGAGCACGTAAAAATTCTTCGGGCGGTTGGCTCAGATCGATTATGTGCTCGGATACATACCTTTGCAGTCATGTCACAACGCTAGATTATGGAGCGTTCCTTTGCATGGCTTGAAAAGTGGGCGCCTATGGGAAAACTGTGAAGGAAAGCTCAGTACAAGCTTGCAATTCGTTTCGTCAGCCGTCCTTGCGCTGATTATGAAAAGATCGCAAAGCAAATGGTTCTTAGATGTCGCGTGCCCGATCCGAACACCGATTACCCAAGATTCACTATGAAGAGGGTATGCGGGTATAATCCTCATTGCTTAAAAGCATTCTCTTGACCAGTATCCAACCAAACCACTGGCTGATCGTCGTATACCGCCGATTCGATTTTCTTCAAATCGGGCGAAATGGTAGTGCTCAAAATTACTGCTCAGACGGACTAACGATTTATATAAAATGGCGACTCTTATTCAAGCAAGTAAAATATGGCTCACAAAATCGTTCCCTCGAATGGCCGAGACCTATCGCATATGGAAAACCCCATGCACTTTCTCTGGCTGGGGAATGACTACCACCAAGTCAAGCCCACCCTGGAAAAATGTGTTTGAAGGTTGCGAATTATCAAATGTCCTAGGGTTCCAACAAGCCGACGAGAGATTAAGGGAGCTCAATAGGGAAGGTAAATTTGTGCTTTCATTGTTCTCCGAAAGCCCTGATATGGATTTCGCCCTGAATGAGTTGAAGTGGCGTCATTATCTGATCTATTGGAGCGCTCTGCATGCCGCGCAAAACACGCGCAGTAAGCAAAAAAATTATGTTGAATGCGGCGTATGTGATGGAATGGCAATTTTCTATGTACTAAACGCTGCAAAAAACGTCGGCGCAATTTCAAAAGCCTATTTGTATGATTCTTGGGAAGAAATGAAGCCCGAACTACTGCTGCCCTCCGAAAAAGGCTCGGCCGGTGACTACGCCTATCTTTCCATAGAACAGACCCGGGAGAATCTCCGTGAATATCGCGACGATGTTGTTTTTAATCGAGGTTACATTCCCGACTCTTTTGCAACATCTGAGAATCCAGAGAGTATTGCCTGGATGCACATTGACCTGAATTCCGCGTTGCCAACAGAAGCTGCACTCAACTATTTTTACGATAGACTGGAAATTGGCGGAGTGGTCTTGCTTGACGACTACGGTTGGCTGGCTTATACGGATACAAAGAGAGTAGTCGATAAATTCTTCAAAAATAAGAAGGATGCAGAGCTGCTTCATCTGCCTACAGGGCAGGCGATAGTGTTTAAGCGCTGATCAGGGTCACCCCCAGAAGTTGAGTATTCAACACGGTAAGGCGCATTGGTAGGGCAATGGAATGGACTCCTCCCCCTACGGCATCGATGTGCCAAACTGATGAGGCGTTAACCGAAATCAGCTAACAGAGGAGGAGTCCAAATGAATATTAAACGAATTGGGATCGATCTGGCAAAACAGGTGTTTCAGTTACACGGTGTTGATAGTCACGAGCAGATAGTTTTACGTAAGCGCCTCAAGCGCGAGCAGATGCATCGGTTTTTCAAGGAGTTGCCGCCCTGTTTGATTGGCATGGAAGCCTGCGGCGGATCGCACTATTGGGCGCGGGTGCTGATGGGATACGGGCACACCGTCAAGCTCATGGCCTGCCAGTTCGTCAAGCCTTACGTTAAAGGAGGCAAGAACGACGCCAACGACGCCGAGGCGATATGCGAGGCAGTGAGTCGACCTGGTATGCGCTTCGTCACGATCAAGACGGAAGAGCAGCAAGCGATGCAAGCGGATCACCGCATCCGTAGTCGGCTGGTCAAGGTAAGAACGGCATTGGGCAATGAAATACGCGGGCTGCTGGCGGAATTTGGGATCGTATTGCCAGCCGGAATCAGGCAAGTCAGGCAAGCTATGCCAATACTGCTAGAGGACGAAGAGCAGAAACTGCCGGCAAGCATCAAATCGTTGCTGGCTGAGTTGGCGCACGAGTTACGTCAGACGGATGACCGGGTAGAGCAGCATGACAAGCGCATCCAAGCCGCGGTCAAGGAGGACGAACGCATCCAACGCCTGCTCGAGATAGAAGGAATCGGACCGATTACCGCCAGCGCCCTGGTGGCGGCAGTGGGTGACGCCACGCAGTTTGCCAATGGCAGAAACATGGCGGCCTGGCTGGGCCTGGTGCCAAGCCAGCACTCCAGCGGTGGCAAGGAAAGGCTGGGGCATATCAGCAAGCGTGGCGATACGTATTTGCGGACACTGTTGATTCATGGCGCGCGAGCTGCCTTGAACACCAGCGCCGGCAAAGAGGATCGACGCAGCCGATGGGCGCAAGCGTTGGCAACCAGACGCAACCGCAACATCGCTACGGTGGCGTTGGCGAACAAAAATGCGCGCATCGCATGGGCGGTGTTGAGCCGACAGGAAATGTACCGTAGTGCGATCATCAATGACGGCACTGTTAGGCAGTAACACAAACAGCAGCAATATCGGCAGCAATAAGAAAGGCAGATTTCCAACAGCGATTGCGAAGCAGTTGAAGAGTAATGGCAAACAGGTCAGACCGGCGCTTGCATCACCAGCCTATTGAATAGGCCCTCTGTCAGAAGCAGCAATGACAAGGCCGATAGGGCGTTCTGGAGCAAGCGCGCAGATTCCATTATGGCCCGAGCGCGACGGCGCTCCATGCAGAGGCCGGATATACGCCTGCAGTTGCACCTAATGCCGATACGCTACAATTGAGTTGCAAAAACGGAGGAGTCCATATACGTAATAGCGTATTGTGCCGCATGCTGCCGTTGCGTGTAATTGTTCGTGCCACGATTTCATACGGCGCAACAGATAAAGCCCGTTGCGCCCTACGATTTTTATGCTTTCCCAAGGCGATGGCGAAAATCATCTTCGCGCTGTTGAGCGTCCTTGCCTTACGTAGTGCTCGACGTTCGTTGACATCTTAATTTGCAGCAGCCTCTAAAACAATTCCTCCGGCGCAAACGGCGACAGCAATTGCAACCGCAGCTTCAAGAAAAATCCCGCGCCGGGTTCGTCGTCCAGCACTTCTTCATTTTTTGCATTAGGGTCCTCGCTATCGTGCGCGACCCATTCAAAGCCTCGGGGTTTATCCGCTTTTCTCAGCGCGAAGGTTCCTGCAGGGCCGTCGTTTTTCATCAGCGTGATGATTTGCATCGCCATTTCCGGGCTTTGTATGATCACGCCCATTTCGGTGTTTTCGCGGCTGGAGCGCGGGTCGCTGTTCATGGAGCCGACGAAGACTTGCTTGTGGTCGATGACTGCGATTTTTGCATGCAGCATTGCGCGCGATGAGCCGAATTCGAAAATCTTGTTGCGCTGCTTCAGACGTTCGGGATTGATCTCATAGATCTCGACACCCAGTTTGACCATTTCCGCCCGGTAGTGCGAATAGCCGATGTGAACCAGCGGCGCATCGGTGGCGGCCAGCGAATTGGTCACCAGAATCATCCGCACATGGCGCTCGCTCAAACGCCGTATGCCTTCCATGCCGACTTTGCCGGGTATGAAATAGGGGGAGATGACAATCACTTCTTCCTTAGCCCCGCCCATTACATGCATCAGGTTGCTGCTGACCGTTACATGCATGCCGCCTTCGGTCAATCCCATCACTTTGAGCGGTGAGTCGGCAAATACGGTGGCCGGTGCCCAGATCAAGTCCAGCTTGCCGCGTTCGAGTTCGTAAGCCAGCGGCTTGTAGCCGAGCGCATCAGCGAGATATGGGGGCAACGGGCCGCGCGTTCGTTCAATTCCGAAGTCCGGCGCATGCGGAAAATCCGGTTCCGGGCGCGTATCGGCATCGACAATCGCGCTGATCGGGTAGACATACATGCTGTTCCAATAGCGGTCGAAAACTTCCGACAAGTCGCGCACGACATCGCCGACCACAAATACATCCATATCGATGAAGTTGGCGGCGGTCGCGTACATGAAGTATTCGTCGCCGACATTGCGCCCGCCGGTCACGGCCATGACGTTGTCCGCTATGAATTGCTTGTTGTGCATGCGATGGTTGACGCGGCTGAAGTCACCCGCTGAAAACAGGAATTTGCTCCACAATGCACCGCGCCCGGCTGTGAAGGGATTGAACAGGCGCACTTCGATGTTGGGTTGTTGCGAGAGGCTGAGTAAAGTCTGATCCTGCCCGATGGTATATAAATCGTCGACCAAAATGCGCACGCGCACACCGCGCGCGGCGGCGGCGGTCAATTCCTTGAACAGCATGCGCCCCGACTCGTCGTTCTCCATGACGTAGTATTGCAAGTCCAGCGTATGTTGTGCGCGCCGTATCAGCTCTATCCGGGTATTGAATGCAAATGAGCCCAGTGGAATCAGGCGAAAGCCGGATTGGTTGGTATTACCTTCCGGGGTCGATGCCAGCGCGATTTTTCCTAGCGCCGTATCGTATGGCGCATTGAAGGCCAGTGAGGCTGTCATGCTATTATTGCTTGGCAGGCTGGCACAACCTGCCAACACAAGAATGCCTGCGAACAACGACAGGCGTGCACAGCAAATTCGAAGACCAAGCAGAAAATTCCGCATTGCTGTCCCCATCACCTTGTGTTCTTATAGCTGAAAATTATTGCTGAAAGTATAGTCGCCGTATTACTCGCTTGCAATTCATTGTCGGCATGGGCTCGCAAGTTAATCTTGTTGCATCGCCAAGGGGAAAATCCCCCCTTGGATTTCCGATGCTATTTTTTCCGCTACTTATTGCTATTGGCCAGAAACTGCATCCGGCAGCACCACATTCACGTCCAGCACTTCGAGGTTGCCTTGCCGGTCGAGCGAGATCTTGATGTCGTCGGCATTCACCTTGGTATATTTCGAGATGACTGCAATCAATTCCTTGTGCAAGGCCGGCAGGAAGTCCGGGCCGGAGCGGCCATTGCGTTCGCGCGCGATGATGATCTGCAGGCGCTCTTTGGCGGCGTTTGCAGACTTGGGTTTGGTGTTAAATAAAAAAGAGAGAAGTGCCATATTACTTACCTTTAAAAATGCGCTGGAACAATCCAGGTTTTTCATAGGTGGTGAATCGAAGTTGAATTTCTTCGCCCAGGAAACGCGCGACCACGTCCTTGTACGCTTCAGAGACTTCACTGCCTTCGATATGAATGGCGGGGTTACCCTGGTTCGATGCATGCAGCACTGATTCCGACTCCGGGATGATGCCGATCAAGGGAATTCGCAGGATTTCCTGGACGTCCGTGTAGGACAGCATTTCACCGGCTTCGACCCGCTTGGGCACGTAGCGTGTGATCAGCAAGTGCTCTTTGACCGGCTCGCCGCCGTTCAGGGCGCGGCGTGATTTGGCCTGGATGATGCCCAGAATGCGGTCGGAGTCGCGCACGGAAGAGACTTCCGGATTGGTCACCACGATCGCTTCGTCGGCAAAGGTCAGGGCCATCACAGCGCCGTGCTCGATACCCGCAGGTGAATCGCAGATGATGTACTCGAACTCCATCTTCTTCAGATCTTCGAGAATACGCTCGACACCTTCTTCGCTGAGCGCATCTTTGTCGCGAGTCTGCGACGCTGGCAGCACGAAAAGATTGTCGCAGTGCTTGTCCTTGATCATCGCCTGGTTCAACGTAGCTTCATTGTTGATCACGTTGATCAAGTCATAGACCACGCGCCGCTCGCAGCCCATGATCAAGTCGAGGTTACGCAAGCCGACATCGAAATCGATGACGACGGTTTTATGCCCGCGCATGGCGAGGCCGGAAGCGAAACTGGCGCTGGATGTCGTCTTGCCGACGCCGCCTTTGCCAGAGGTTACAACGATGATTTTTGTCACGAATAATCCCTTTCAATAATTCA
>Ga0207021_1150_pt1 | contig 11648 bp, 17 predicted proteins | sample Alteio_BWMinCont_49_FD_153496 | JGI IMG/M metagenome (GOLD analysis project Ga0207021, IMG submission 153496) | Enriched cells from forest soil in Barre Woods Harvard Forest LTER site, Petersham, Massachusetts, United States -... | ecosystem: Environmental > Terrestrial > Soil > Temperate forest >... | reverse complement strand
TTAGCGACGCCATTGAAACGTTACAGACTTCAAGTCGTTGGCAAAACAATTTTGAAAATTATCAGTGACCCAGATCGGGACGCCTTCCGAGAGGAACACGGCAAAAGTATTTGGAGGATGACCCGCGATTTTAACGACAAGCATCAGATCGTGGCTTGGCGAGAAGAACTGCCTGGCGGCACCGTAAGGCTCTTCTCATTCGACTTTGCGGACCTACTTTTGACCAGGCTTGACATTTCACCAGCGCATTCTCCCACGGCCGGTGTAGAGCTTCATGTTATGAAATGTAGCAGGGCAACTGTGGTGGCGCATTAGGGACGCGCCGAAAGCGCGGCGCCGATATCAAGGCCGGATTTTCCTCAAGCCAAGATGGGTACGAGCTGAGTCGTTCGTGCCATGGGTTCGCGTTGTTTTGCTGGGCTACCTTTTGGGCGCTGAAACACCCGTGGCCCAGTACGGCCCCGTCTCTAGTGATGCGGGACGGGACCGTACCTTGGGCGCGAAGCGCCTCGCCGACGCAGACCGCCCCGGGGGCTGTCCACCGCGCTGAAATCTGAGCGGCCCCTTGCCGACCTGCTTCAAATTGCCCTGCCCAGGCGACAGAGGCTGAGGTCGGCCACGCACTCTCACGCTCAGCGTCGGAGCCGTCGATGATATTCATCACAATTCGCAAATTTAATCCGTCAGAAAATCACCCTGACAGAGATGCGCGCTTCAGGCGTTCGTGGTCTGGTGATCTATTGCAGTGATTATCACTGCAGCCATTCGATCAGGATCAGCGGCGATCGATGGCCGGATGACGTCCGCCTGTCTGATCTAGAGCCGCGATTTGTTTGCCAAAGCTGTGGAAATCGGGGAGCTGATGTGAGGCCGGATTGGCAAAGTATGGAAGAGTAATCTGAAGTAGATATGGTTGCTGCACTGCGGAAGGGTTGCCGCTCTTCGAAATGCTCGCATTTGAACACAATCAGCCAGCTACACTTCTCGTCGAGTCGAGATGACGTGAGTCGTCTCGATGATGGCGAGCTGGGGGGCACGCATGCTACAAGCCTTAGAGATAAATTTCGCGCTATGGGGGATGATCGTCTCCCTGGCATTGGCAGCAGCGCAGTGGATGGAATACGCGCTTTAAGAAAAAGCCAGTCCAACCAGCCAAATCGTGGCCCGGGCTAGTGCAGCCAGCCAAGCGACTGTCGCGACTCCAACCGACGCGAGCCACAACCCGATTGTCCATTTCGGTCGTAGATGCACGTTGGCTAATTCTCGCGCGTTAATTGAAGCCGCGGTCGGCGGTTCAGCCGGCTAGCACTTCGAGCGTGGCTACGACTACGCGCAACTGTGCGGGTCGTGGTTTGGTAGATCAGACCCTTCCCATCTTGCAGTTGGCGTAGGATCCGGTTCAGCTTAGCCAGCCTCATTTCAAGCTCGATCTTGGAAGCATTTTCGCTGCAGCCGTTCATTTGTAGAACCCCGTCCTCAGCTGGCTTCAGATGGCTCTCATTATCAACGAAAAGGCTGGCATGCTGTATCGGGCGCGCCACAATTCGACCAAAAAAGCGCACCGTTTTGTTCATATACATTAACGTGAGGCCATCCGATATTGGACCCAGTTTGTTGGACGGCGCGGATGTGCGACCGGATTGCCAGAGTGTTAAGGAAGCGGGCTGCCGAGGTGGAGGCATCCAACCCTGACAGCCCTAGCCTGAACCATCCAAGATGCGAGATATTCCACGATCCAAGCAGGCCGCGTGCGCTAGCGAACGCGACCCGCCAAAGTTACGGGGCTCAGTTGGGTCAGGTTTCGGCTCTGGATTCGTATTTCCCTGCATATCCTCTATCTTGGAGAACATGAGTAAGGCGTTTGAATTCTGCATTCCGTCGCGCGGAACCAAGGCTCCTCATACTCCGGATTGGCTTCACGAAATCAAGTACGACGGCTATCGGCTGCGCCTGGAGCGCGACGGCGATCGCGTGCGGCTGTTCACGCGCAACGGCTATGACTGGACCAAGCGTTATCCTTGGATCGCGGAAGCCGCCCTGAAGAACCGGCAGAACCAGTTCGTCATCGATGGCGAGGCGGTCATTCTCGGCGTCGATGGCCGATCAGACTTCGACGCGCTGCATTCCGGCAAGCACAATGACCAAGTGCAGCTCTATGCCTTCGACATGCTCGCAGGCGACGGCGACGACATGCGGCAGCTGCCGCTTTCGATGCGCAAGGCCAATTTGGCGCGGCTCCTGGCCCGTCGCACCGAGGGCATCTTCATCGGCCCATTCGAACAAGGCGAGATCGGGCCGGACCTGTTTCGGGCAGGGATTGGTATCGAAGCGCCGAGACCGACCGTATCGCGCCGGGCGGTCGCCATATTGGGTGAAGATCAATGAACCGCACACATCCCGCGATGGGTCGGGTCAATGGAATCATTTAAATGACGACCCTGGCAAAGTTGCTTGCGCAGAAGCAGGAGCTTATCGCGCGGTTGCAGCAGGAAGACGTCGGTCCCGAAGAGCGCGATGAGATTGAGCGCCTACTGGAGAAGATCGAAGCGGCCTTGGACTTGCTCGACAAGGCTGGACCGAGCGGGCCCTCAACCGCCCGCGTCGAGCGCGTGTTCAATCCTGATCGCAAGGACCACCATTGGAGGCGGCCGAAGTTAATTAATCAGGGATCAGTGATTACTCTCCCATGAATTTCGCGTTGCCTGTTCTATTTTGAACAGCGCGGTTGAGAATTTTTAGGCATCATTGGAACGATCACCGTAAGGACGTGGCTAGTAACCCGGTGACTGAGAACCTGTGCTCCCGCCTTCCATCGGGGTGCGCACAATGGACCAATCATATTTTCGAGAACAAGCCGACCGATGCCGCCGCTTAGCGCGGGAAAGCAGCGATTTTGCCTTGCAAGTCAGGCTGCGCAGGTTGGCAGACGAATATCAAACGCGCGCGGACGAGATTGAGGATGATGAGATTTTTTCGGCCAAGGGTGCTGACAGATCAACTTACTGATCTGGAGCGCGTTACGACGTAAGTTTAATTTAGCTGGAGCAGAAGCGCATGGGAGAACCAGCGAATCCGTTCGAAGCAGTTCGAGCCATGATGCTTGAAAATCTCGAAAAGATGCAAAGCGCGACGCAGAGCTACATGGACACGGTTGAAAAAACCATGCGGGGCTTTCCGGGTGCTAATGACGAACAAATAGCTACCTTCAAGGCATACATTGAGCGGAAAGTTGCAGCAAACCGGGATTTCGTGGAAAAGCTCTTGCGTGCAAAGGATTTCCAAGAAGCGATTCGCATTCAGATCGAATACTTGCAGTCTCAGCTGAAGGCCGCCGCCGAAGACGCAAGCCAAATCGGCACCAAAATAGCGAGTTCGTTAAACCGCTCAACGGGCTGAGCGCTCGCGCGTTTCGCCGGTATCGGGTCGGACGGGTGAAGCAGCCCCCGGCTCTTGGCCTGTCGCACCGAGGGCATCTTCATCGCCCCATTCGAACAAGGCGAGATCGGCCCGGACCTGTTCGGAAAGCCTGCGAGTTCGGGCTGAAGGGCCTGGTTTCCAAGCGCCGAGATCGTCCCTATCGTGCCGGCCGGTCGCCATACTGGGTGAAGGTGAAAAACCCAAAATCGTCCGCCATGATGGGTGCCAAGGATATCGACTGGTCAAAATGACGCGGGCCGCTGAAGATCACCCTCGCCGAAATGCGCGCTCGCGAGATCGCCAATGCAAGAAACCGCTAAATATTGTGGCCCTACCGCAACACTTTTTTGTTCCATCGTTGGAAACAGAATTTGTTGCTAGGCGCGCTGGTACAAGTCTGTAAAGACTTGAAGTCCTGGGGCTGATCAAAAAGCTAAGGTTTGGGTGGACCGCTAGGTCAATACGTGGCGGCTGATTGAGTTTGCTTGAATCAAATCTGGCAATCCGCAGCGGTGAGCTTTTTACATCCATTCAACAGGGGGTTGTTCATGAGTACACCTGCGAAAATTACTCGCAAGTTTTCCGACGACGCCTTAGCAGATCTCTATTTCAATTTACTAAGGCTTCGCGACGAAGTTCGGAAGGCCGAGGCAGATCCGAAGCGCCAGTCAAACTATGCAGGAAAGCGCCTGAGCGTTTCAGCCCGTCCGAGAAATCAGACGGAGGTGGACTCTCGATCCTGATCTCGGCTTTGCGCCTGCCAGACGATACTGTAGCTCTTGTTTTTCAGCCTCAATTTTCGCTGGCAGGATTAAATCGATTTCTTCGCGCAGACACCAAAGTTCGTCTACGGACATTATTGCGAGATTCCTATTTTGCACGTTGTCCCCCACATGCTTGCTAAAGCTAGACCGTTGGCGTCCGATTTGACCAAATCGCGACCCAATTACGACATGCCCGTGAATTAACATTTAAATCTTTGGGGACATTCCTGTTATGTAAGAAACCGGGTTAGGCGTGAAAAACGCCTTCTCGTAGGTTCCTGCGTTTCACGACGCCAGCACCACCCCCTGCGGGACCAACATCACACCCTTGGCCCCTAGAGCCGCCAGCATAGCCGCCACCGTGGCATCGCGACTGACAACCGGCCGCGACCCCCAGCCGCACCAAGGTCTGCCTCGTTGCGCCAGCCGTAGCCGCAATCTCGACTTGGGCGGCGCCTGCCAGTACACGAGCGGCTTTTTTTTGATGCCAGTCAACATCGCTGGTCTAGGCGGACTTGGTGTCCGCCCCAGGCCGCTCTAAATGGCTATCCTTATCAAAGCGCAATTCCGCTACGGGCCGAGTCGAGGTTATCGCATCAACAACTTTAGCGTATGCATCCAGCATTGGGTTCGGCCTGGCTGGCTCAAGCTCGCGAAGTCTGGCCTCTAATGCGTCTACGCTGGGAGGCTCTAGGAAGGCGGCCGGTGAGTCCGGGATTTCGCGGGCTGTCATGGACCGGCCGATCGGCGCCAGCGCAGGGTTCGGCAGCAGCAGCGGCAGCGCGCGGGGTTGCGATTTGAAAACGGGCGCCTAAGTTTCAGTTGCGCAGTCACAATCGCCCCACCGGGCTTGAGCTCGCGCTTTCGGCATCATCCATGATCTACAAAGGCTACGTTATCGACGTCGGCGAGAGAATAGCCTGCTCGCTGGAAGATGCTTCAGAGCGGAACTGAAATCCACCAGCTACCCCGACCCCCAACACGTAAATCCAGCCCTCGCTAAAATCGAAGAGATGGGAATTGAGCAACGAACTCAGAAAGTTCTGAGCCACAACAGTGAAGCCGATCCAAGCCACGAGGCCGGGTGCCAGGAACAACAGACAATGGGAATACCAAATGGCATAAAGAATGATGCAGCCAAGCAAGCCCCATTGAATCGCTACATAGAGAGTTTGATTGTGAGGATTGCTGATCCTGTCGGCCCATGCACCCTCTTTGCCTCTCGCCGCAGCTTCAAAAAGTTGTTTTGCCGAACCAGTTCCATGACCGATCAGGGGCGCTTCCTTGATCCATCCCAACGATTCCTTCCAATATGTCAGGCGCTGCCCTGTCGAAGTCGGGCGATTGGTCTCCCGATATTCCCTGTATTCGATCGAAATATGCTCAACTCGTCCGCGCAGATAAGGAGAGCTGATCCACACAAGCGCGATACTAACCGCCAACCCCGCCATCAGCGCCAGCGTCATCTTCCGATCGAAATGCCAAAAAGCGAAGATGATAGCGAGGGGAACGATGTAGACCAGCGATGTCCGAGCTAGCGCGACAAACAGGATGTTGCAGAGAAATATTGCAGCTAAGAGGCCGACGGCCACTGCGGCGACCAGATGACGTTGTCGAAAGGTTCGGATCGCGAACGATGCCAAAGCAAACGCGCACAGCGCGAAGTCCTGATTCTGGTCGATCGCATTCCTCACTGGCACGCCCGTAGTGTCAAATCCATGGGCCGTCGTAAATTGCCACGCTGGTACGATTAGGATCAGCCACGAGTAGGCCAGCAATAGCGCGCATGAGACAAGAAACGCTATAAACACCTGATAGCTTCTGGCCAAATATTCATACTGGTAAAGCAGAAGCGGCAATATCAGCAGTTTAGCCGGCGGTCCCAATCCATGAAATGCCGCAGACCACGAGGTATCCGCCCAAAGTATCCCGATGGCTGCCAGCGCAAAAAAAATAACAGGCAAGAGAGAAGCTGGCCGCCTCAACGTCCGTAAGAAATTCAGCGGTTCGATCGTCGGAATGAGAGTGATAATCCAAAGGAAGAGGAAAACGATGACGCCCGTTGTTGACCAGGGAAGTGCGGCTGCAATCACGGCTGGATAAACATCACGGCAAAACCGCCAGAAACGCGATCGCGTCGCCAGCCGGAAGAACCGTTCGGTCTCTACAAAAAAGCTGGAAGTTACATGCATTGTTCTATTAGGCCGCCTCGGCACTACTTTGCCCCTTTCCGGCTTCCCGGTCACGCGGATCATGTGCGCGCGGGCCGCTACCGCCGCAAGCTGTAGCGGCTTCACTCTCAGCCCGATCGGCGATGATGGCGCCATCACCCGCCCGCAGAAGATCACCTTAGCCGAGATGCGCGCCGCCAATGTCCGCGGTCTCCTGATCTATTGCTCCGATTATCATTGCAGCCACTGGACAACCTTGAGCGCGGGCGGTTGGCCGGATGACGTCCGGTTGAGCGATCTGGAGCCGCGATTTACCTGCTAGGCTTGCGGCCGGCGTGAGTGGGGACTGCTGCGGAACTCTCGCTACTGCTATTTAATGAGCGATCATTGGCCAGGTGCTTGCGATCCTCTTTGTCCGTAATCATTATATTGTGGTGGGGGTTGGTTAGACGGGTTTCGTCATGGCCACACGGATCCTCCTTTCGGTTCTGGTGATAATGTCAATCGCCGTGCCAGCGTTTGCGCAAACGCAGCCTACGCGACCGTCTGCCTATCCGACGATGCCAACTTTACCCTCCGCGTTTGCCACCCCTGCCTTGAGTCCCTGTTTCCCTAGGTACAGGGATTTCGAAGTCGCTGGGTCGCGCCGCTTCAGTTTTGGACGATCGCTGGAGTATCTTAACCCCGAGAGTCCCTGTTATTCCGGCACTATTTACCCGTCTTATTCCGCGGTAACTCCGTCCGAATTGCCAAGTAGTCCAAGAGCCAAGTCCGAGGGCTCTGAAAGCCTCAATGAGGATCAGGCCTTACTACGAATTGGAGCCAAGGGTTATCTAGACATCTCTGGATTGGAAAAGGACAAACGCGGAATTTGGCGGGGCAAGGCCACCTTGGATGATGGCCGACCCGTGGACGTCACTCTGGATTTAGAGGGCAATATTTATTCAGTACCGAGTAGTCGGCTCCGCATTCGAATTGAGCGCCCGCCTTCGAACAGATGACCCGCCGACCCGCGGCGCCGATGTCAGGCCGGATTTTCGGCAATTAGAGGCGACGGCTAAGCTGTAATAGCTTCCGCTATCTTTCGCTTCCTCCACAAACCAAGTAGCGCGAGCGCACCGAGGCCGGTCGCAAGCAGCGGCAGAGTGGTCGAGCGGGCGGCGGAAGTAAACTGGTCGCGGTGATGGAAGGGTTCGAGTGATGGCACAAATGATTGAGCGAACAAAAGCGAAGCTCGAAGAAGCACGCCGATTGCTCGGCAAGCTACAGGCCGAAAGGTTGAGACAGGTGCAGCAGGCGACTCCGACCGCGTCGCCCGAATTTCTCTTGCTGCTTAACACTTTCATCAAGACTGCGCGCAGTGTGCTATGGGTACTCCAGAGTGAGGAAAAGGAGAAATACGACGCTTGGCAGTCATCGCCCGGAGCCATGGTCAGCCCTGCCGAGAAGGCGATATTTGATCTCGTGACCAATTCAATTGAAAAAAGGCAGTCCGCGAATTGAGATTCGGAGAGAATGGGTGGAAATCCCCGAATACCCTGATCCGTTTTCCGGCTCGCAATATTCTGGCCTGCCGAGTTGGGGTAGGCCCGAGGCGCAGATCGATGTCTATTACGTCAAAGGCACCAGCCATGAGGTCGTTTCACTTTGCGAGCAGTACCTCAGCACACTCGATTGGCAAACCAGTCTGGGGTGCATGAATGGGTCTGCTCGAATTCCTTGATCAACCTCATCAGTATGCCGGGACGGATGCCTAGAATTCGAGGTCCCATGAAGAAAAAGCGTGCTGCGGCTCGCCACCAAGCCAAAGCGAAACAAGCCCGCCGAGCCGATGACCGGAGGTTTCGTCTGGACGCTTACATTAATGTGCATAACGGTAATCACCCGGATTGCGCCCGCCGCCACATTCTCGCAAGCTAAAACAATCGCAGTAGCGCCACCTCGACTCCCAAACCGAGGAACCCATGCCCGCACTGATTGATTTGTGGCTGATGCCAGCCCGTCTCTGGCTCGATCTCGTCGCACCACTTAAGCTCGCTCCCGTCACTACTGTTGATTTTGTCCCGCTTGCCAAGGCGCGGTACATCCGGCGGAGGCGCAAGGTGCTAAGGTCGAAGCGCGGCGACTGAATCGACCTCAAAACCGGTGCCCGCTGGTCCTCCAGCCGCCGCTCCACCGCGCGCCTTGTGTGCCCATGCGGCGAAGGCCCAAGGGGTTAGCGGCTTCACTTCTCCTGTCAGGCTTGCAGACGGTGCGGCGCTGATGTGCGGCCGGATTGGCGGAGCACAGAGAAAATCGATTCGCGACGTATGCTTGGTATGAAAGCAGCGCGATGGCTTGATTACGCCGTTTAGGACAGAGCGAGTTCAACCAACCAAATCGCAGCCCAGGCCAGTCCAATCACCCAAGCAGTCATCGCTACTCCGACCGACGTGAGCCATAGCCTGACAGTCCACTTAGGCTGGAGGTGCATGATTGAACCCACACTATATCGGCTCTAAGACATCGGGACTCAATACGATCGACCACCTAGTGATCGCGTGTTGGACGTGTTTAGTCCTCGCAGATGGGCCATACTTTTAACCTCAGCCAAGGATGGGGACGGGCTAAATCGAAGTGGGGCCGCCCACCGCGCTGAAATATTAGCGGCCCCTTGCCGACCTGTTTGAAATTGCCCTGCCCCATACCGACAGAGGCTAAACTCGAAGATTCATTTGTACAACGATGGCTTCAAAGAAGCTGTGATATGAGTCACAGCGCAAGCGATTTCTTACTAGAGGGATTGGTGTCGAAGCACCGAGATCGACCATATCGAGGCGGACGATCAAAGCACTGGATCAAGGTCAAGAATCGCGGGCACCCCGCAATGGAGCGTGTCGTCGACTTGTTCCGCTAGTCCGTCCGTGGACGGGCTGGCCGCCAGGGCTTCCTGAAGAGCTTCAACATCTCGCGACTTCGCGCGTTCGAGGGAATGTCAAGCCTCAAGGATCGGTCCATTCGGTAGCAGCGTTCGCGAGGAACGCCCAAACCGGAGACTGACGATGAGCAAAATTGCATTTCTAGTCGCTGCTGCTGTCTTGTCGACTATGTTCCTATCACCACCGCCGGCACAGGCCCTCACGCATCAGGTTGGCGCTTGCCCGAGTTCAGCTTCTGGCGACGGCCGAGCTCCCGCCCCGTCCGCCGATTGGTTACCTCCTGGGTGCGAAACGTCGACCATACCGTGGTCGGCGCCAGTTGGTCATCGGCAGCCACAAATGACCGATGTGCCGCAAACCAAGTCTTTGCGCGAGCCAGTCCTAGATGAGGAAAACGCGAAGATTGACCGCGTGGTCAAGGGTGTTTGTCGCGGTTGCTGATCGCGAGTGTGTATGCCGATTCCGATGAAGAGGAGTGGCAGTCTGTCCTGCTCAGCGGCTCTTCCGCACGATAGATAGCTGATGTACCTTGAAAAGAGCCGCTACCGGGATGTGCCACACGCCAGCGGCTCGATTGATCGTTTGAGTTTATCGGGTCGCTATTGGCACCGATGTATGGACCGGCTGCGTTTCGCAAGAGAGTTGTGCGTGGATAGCGGAAGTCGCTGATATGTATCCGGCCTGTTTGATCGGCTCGCGGGCCGTGGCCTTGATGGGAATACGCACGCATCTTTGGTCTCATTAACGGACAGGTTGACGGACAACCATTTGTGCCACCAGACTCTTGATGCGTTCATCGATCCGTATTGCGCGGCATGGAACCCTCCCCAGATTGTGTTATTTTACTCAATCTGCATCTGCCGCGGTGCGGAATTCGCGAATGGTGCGGTTGCCCCACACGAGAGGTCAGGGTGATGTATGACGCGACATGACTGTCTAGGTGTTTCCAGTAGCACCGCGGCGGAGAGCGGCGACCTTCGCATCCTGGTACGACAGCGTTACGTGTCCGCCGCCATGCCCTGTGATCGACCATGACGGCCGTCGTCGCGTGGTTTGAGGCCGTCCTCAGCAACATCCCCCTCCCGGTGCTGGAGGTCTGGGGGCGGTTTGCCTATGTCGTCGGTCTCTTCCTAGCTATCTGCGCATTCGGCGGCTTTACGTTCCGGATCGGGGAGCGTTGGGGATTCGGCCGTGCGCGGCTGAGATGGGACACAAAGGCGTTCCTGAGCGTGCCGCTGACGTTCGTGCTGATCATCGCGACCGGCTACATCGGATCATTCATCGTGCTTGTCCCCGGCGCACAGACGTTCGAGTCGTTGAAGGATCTGGCCGTTCTGCTGAGCGTCATTCTTCTGGGCTACCCGGCGCTCATCACCATTCCGTTCGCATACGGGTTGTCAGACTTGATTGAGGGCGTCCCTCCCGAGTTCCTGCTCGCCTGGCTGCCGGGATATTTCATCAATCCCGCGTGTTTCTGGATTGCAAACCAGTTCTTGGGCAAGAATCCCGACTTTCGGATGGCTAGGACGTGGTGGCGATACCTGGCGGCCGCCGTCTTGTTCATGACGCTGGAACCCATGTTGTGGGGGTACGAATGTTCCGACCAGTTCCCCTCGGGGATTTCGTACCACAGCATCACTGCGGCGCTGTTGTTCACGACGTCGATCACCTGGGTAATGGGGCCCCTGGCGCTTCTGATGGCCCTGCCGCTGGCTCGGCGATTCGGATGGTTCTGGGCGGAAGTCCCCGGACGCGTCAGAGAACGCGCGATTGGGAGCAACGAGTGGATTTGGGAATCGGGTCGCAGCGAGGCGTCGGGAGGCGCCGCCCCAGTGCCGGAAGGCCTGCCAATCCGGATCTTCGTCTTCGCGCCCTTCATCGCACTTGTGCTCGTGATGGTTGGCACCACGGCGATTGTCGCGCTTCAGACCGCAGACGACGATGCGCAGATGCTGGCGACAAGGCTCCATCAAGCGATGTCTGCGAACATCCGCTTGCAACTGGACGATTACCTCGCACGTTCGCCGCCGCCGCCAGGCGTCCAGCGTGAAGACACTCTCGACTCCCTGCTGCGAAGCCAGGCCGTCGGCACCAACGGTCGCGCTGTCATCCTTGACATGACGGGCAGGACGGTCGCCTCGTCCGCTTCCGCCGGCGATCCGGTGGTGGCGAACGCAGTTGCCGCTCTCGCGCAGCACACCGGCCCATCGGGGCTGTCTGCAGGGACGACCGAATTCCAGTTCGATCACGTCACGGCGAAGCCGCTCTCGCGCGAAACGTGGCTGACCTACGCGACCGCGTATCGCGATCACGGCGCTGGCCATGATTGGATTCTGATGACCGCCATGCCTGAGGCGTTCTATCTGGCGGGCCTGCGC
>Ga0207021_1209_pt1 | contig 11703 bp, 11 predicted proteins | sample Alteio_BWMinCont_49_FD_153496 | JGI IMG/M metagenome (GOLD analysis project Ga0207021, IMG submission 153496) | Enriched cells from forest soil in Barre Woods Harvard Forest LTER site, Petersham, Massachusetts, United States -... | ecosystem: Environmental > Terrestrial > Soil > Temperate forest >... | reverse complement strand
AGACTTGCCTAAGTGCCCGCCTTCCAGAAAAACAAGCGATTTCGGTTCATGGGCTCGTGCATATGCAGCGAGGGCGATATCCGACGGGACCAGAAAATCTTTTTTTGCCAAGATCATGCGCAACGGGGTAGGGGATATCGCATCGATACGGACCGCAGGTTCGAAATAGGAGAGACGCTCCAGAGACTCGAAGGTAATTCGGTTTTCGAAATGTCCTTCACTGGCGACTTGTGCAGCCTCAAAGAATTCGCGTGCTTCTTCGCTAGAAGGAAAAAATACGGCTGTCCCGGGGACGCCACGAAAGGAAGGTAATTCACTTCGCCCGTCTCATAGCGTCGGATTCGATCCTGACTAAGCATCATCCCCACTCCATAGAGATCTGATGGGGTGTTAGACCGCTGCGCTACGAGGAAGCCACTAACCGCAGGAACCTGGGCCACGACACATTTAATACGGCGGTCGAAGGCGGCGACCTGCAGCACGTGCCCCCCAGAGAAAGAGAAACCCCAGACCCCGATCCGTTCCGGATCGATCTGCGGCTGCAGTTGCAGCCATGTGATGGCGTTGCGGTAGTCCTCCTGCTGATCTTCCGCAAAGATTTGTCCGCGCGGAGTGCCTTCGCTTTCTCCGAGATTGCGGAAGTCGAAGAGCAGAACGGCGAAGCCGGCGGCCGCGAACCGCTCCGCGTACTGGGGCAGGCCGACCTCTTTGGTGGTGCCCATACCGTGTGCCATAGCGATTGCAGGCAATTTCATATCATCTGTCGCGGAGTAGAAGTTGTCGGGAAGGTAAAAGAGACCCGAACAATTCAGGCCTTTGCTCTTGAAAACTACTTTCTGCTGCATGTGTGCTCTCCTCAGTTGGTTGAATGGGCCGAAAAGAAATATCCGCGTTGTCGCATTTCGGTGGTGACGAGATCATGCTGGTTCGAACCGAGCAAAATCGTCCTGAATGCGACCTTAAAGATTTCCAAAAGATGTTAGGAAGGAATCCGACTTCCCAGCTCTTCAGGCCTCCGAATTTGACATTCCTGATAAAGTGCGAGGCGGGGGTGAACATCCCACCTCGCTTGATCGAGCGTTGCTATCCAGTTGAACGATTGCCACTGGGCTTCGGTGTTTGGGGGTTGCAGGGGCCGGCGCAACGGCGACTGAAATCTTCAGCATCCGGTTCTTCACATTCATGGTGTCTCCTCTTTCTCTTTCATGACAGTGGCTCAATCGACTATTGACCAGTCAACTAATGAGATGCGGCTCGAGATCCCGGGATGCAAACTTTCTTCGGTTACTGGGAGCTAGCTGCGGGGACGTAACGTCGTCGTAGGATGGTCGCCTCGCGCGAGTTCCAACAAACGGATCAGCTCTTCGATCTCGGACTCATCCAGTTTCTCTTTTATGACAGTGGCTCAATCGATTATTGACTGGTCAACTAATAGGATGCGGCTCAAGGTCCCGAGATGCAAACTTCTTAGGTTACTGGGAGCTAGATGCGGGGACGTAACATCGTCGCAGGATGGTCGCCTCGCGCGAGTTCCAACAAACGGATCAGTTCTTCGATCTCGGACTCATCCAGCCGATGCAACGCTTGTTTGTCTTGATTCCGAATGGGGACGTCGAGTTCTTGCAAGAGATCGAGGCCAGGCTTGGTGATGTAGCAGAGAACCTGCCGGCGGTTATCAGAAGGACGCTCCCGGCGCACAAGCTTCTTCCTCTCCAGGCGATCCAGGAGGCGGGTTATACCTGGCGTCTGTTCAATCATCCTCTCTGCGATGTCGAGTGTCGGAAGTCCCTCCAGACCCGCCCCGCGCAAGATGCGCAAGACGTTGAATTGCTGCGAGGTAATGTCAAATTGATTGAACACCGGCGAACTAAAATGGCGCAAATAATTGGCGGTACGCATGACGCTTACCACAGCATCTTGCCGGCGCGAATGCGCGAACTGCTTCTGCTTTGCTTCGCCGTCTTTTGTTTTCACTTCGGGGCACCTAATTCACTATAGACATATCAATAGTTGTCCTGCCAAGGATAGTCGAAGCGGTCGAACCCTTCTGATCGAGGTTCAACCAGAAAAAATGCGCTCCCGGAAGAACGGCGCAAAGTATCGACAAAAGGCCTCCATCGTCGATCGTTGAATGTAGGGCGCTAGACTCGCGTTGGACGATCTGGTCCGCCGGACCCCAACCGTGAATCGAACCCCTACTTAGATTGCGGCGGAACTCAACGCCGTAGTGCGAAGCGCCTTTATGTTCCTGAGCGGAGCTTCGCCGAAAAGCCGACGATACTCCCGAATGAACTGAGTAGAACTTTCATAACCGACATCGAGGGCGGCCGTCCCTACCTCGTACGACTCTTCAAGCATCAATCGGCGCGCTTCATGTAAGCGGAGTCGCTTCTGGTACTGAATCGGACTCATATCCGTCAGTTCACGAAAATGCCGATGGAGCGTAGATACTCCCATTCCGGCCATCTTCGCAAGTTGATTGATGCGCAATGGCCCTCGGAAGTGCTCCCGAAGCCACGTCACGACCTTCGAGACCCTTTGCCCTTGCGAGCCAAGGAGCGCTATCTGTCGAAGACTGCCGCCTGCCGGCCCGGACAGCACGCGATAAAGAATCTCCCGGTGTATCAGATCCGCCAATACGGCAATCTCACTCGGACGCTCTATAAGCCGCGTGAGCCTTAGGACGCAATCGAGCAGCTCGGGCGTAACTTCAGCAGTCAGTCCAGACGGGGTAGGAGCGATGTTGCATTCCTTGACGTCGATGTGCGCCATCATCTGCCGCGCGAGGTCAAGATCTATATCAATACTCAGCGCTGTATATGGCTTCTGAGAGCTGGCATGTGGTATCCAAAACACCGTGGGGCGATCGATGGCGGTCAACACAAGTTGGTTCTCATTGTGAAAGACCACCAGCGGAATTTGGAAATGTGCATCTCCGCCAGGTCGCGCAAAAAAATCATTAGCTTTACTGTTGAACTCTGGTCGGCTCCTCACGATCTCCGAAGTTTGCCTCTTTGCACATTTCCTCAAGATAACGTTTGGCATGTTCAGCGTAGTCCACCCCTTCAGGCTTGGCCTCGATGTACCGAACTAAAGTCTGTAGATGAGATTTGCTCTTCTCCAATCGTGCCTGCAAGGCTTCGATGTCTGCGATCTTTCGTTGGAGTCCTTCAAGGAGCTCATCATGCTGCCATTTGGAGAAGTCCGCAGGCAGGATGGTCTGGATTTCCTCCAGCGAGAATCCTGCGCGCTGAGCACTGGTGATGATTTTCAGAATCAGCAAGGCGTCCGCCGGGTAATTACGGTACCCATTCGTCTTACGCACGACGGCATTCAGCAGTCCCTTAGCTTCATAAAATCTTATCCGTGAGGGATTTAGCCCACTAAGCTTGGCTACTTCACCGATATTCATACAAATCCCCCTCCTGGGTCTTTGACCTTCAACTTAACTTTAACCTTATGCTTTGGCTGTAGTCAAAGAAGGAGCCCCCTTGAACTTGTATAGCCCTCTCACACTGGCCAACGAGATGACCGTTACTCTTTCCGAGTCGCTGACCTTGCCTTGTGGCGCCAAACTCACCAACCGCATCGCCAAAAGCGCGATGAGCGAGGGAATTGCCGACCTCGACAACCAACCCACTGCGCGACTTGAGACCCTCTACCGGCGTTGGGCTAAGTCCGGTGCAGGGCTGCTGTTTACGGGGAACATCCAGGTTGATCGCAATCACCTGGAACGTCCGCTCAACATCGTGATCCACGATGACGGCGGAAAGGAACAACTGGCAAGGCTGGCCAGCGCCGGCACGTCTTGTGGCGCACATTTCTGGGCCCAACTCAGCCATACCGGGCGAAAAGTATTCAGCAACATCAATTCGGCGCCTCTCGCGCCATCCGCCATCGCCCTGGACATGGGGCCGATGGTCAGTTTCCCTACCCCAATACCAATGACCGAGGACGATATCGGTCACGCGATCAATCAATTCGCCAGTGCAGCAAAAGCAGCGCAGGACGGTGGCTTTACTGGTGTGTCACTACACGGGGCGAGCGCATACCTGATCGCCCAGTTCTTGAGCCCACTATCGAAGCTGCGGACCGACCGTTGGGGAGGCACGTTGGAAAACCGCTCAAGGTTCCTGGTGAATGTGATCGTCGCAATCCGCGCCGCAGTGGGCCCAAGATTTCCGATCGGCGTCAAACTCAACGCGTTTGAATACCAAAAAGGCGGCTTCACCAGCGCCGAATGCGTTGAACTGACAAAGATCCTCAACGGCGCCAGCGTAGATCTCCTGGAGCTGGCGGGCACTTATCGATTGACCACAGCCCCTGACAGCGAAAACAGCGACGACGCACTGAGAGCTGACGCGATAACCCGCGAGGCTTCCATCTTGCCGTTTGCCGCCCCCATCCGGGCTGTTGCGAAGATGCCGGCAATGGTGACGGGCGGATTTCGGACGCGCACGGCGATGGTTGAGGCCCTGGAGATGCAGGAAGCAGATGTCGTGGGCTTGGGACGGCCCCTCATTGCCGATCCCGAGTCGCCCAGACGCCTGCTCGCCGGTCAGATAGATAAGTTGTTTGAGCCGGAGGTTGCCATGCCGGCCAATGTCGCTTTGGGTCCACTAGCCGTGTTGCGTTGGAACACTATGCAGATCGAGCGGCTGGCCGATGGTCTCGATCCTGACCTCTCGTTGACCGGCGACGCTGCACTGGCAGCCTTCTTCGAACTCGAAAGTCGCAATACCAGGGCGCTTATCCAGCATCGTAGTGGCATCGCTCATGAATGATTGGGGGCGCTGCCTGATATTCGCCGGAGTCACCTGTGTGCTCTCGGGGTTGCCAATTGGTAGTACAAAGATCCAGGCACAAAGTCCGACAACACCGCCTCTTCTCACGGAGCAAGAGGCGGTGGAGATAGCGCGCACTGCAAATCGCGAGACGAAGAAGACTGCGCTGGATATTGATCGCGCGGCCCAATCCATTTTGGAGGCGAAGACCAATTATTTTCCGCAGAGCAGCATCAACGTGACCAGCGGCTATCCTCTGGGTGTTTTCAGCTTCACCCTTCCTAAGGCTGCGTTAGGCACCTATCCGGCGACTGGCCCGATACCCGCGACCAACACTTCCATTACTACCAGCCAGAACTTTGCGGAAATGACATTTGCCTTCGTCGCCCAGCCGCTTTCCCAGCTGTACAAGATTCATCTGGGCGTCGAGATTGCTCGAAGTGAGCGTGCAATGGCCGTCGAATCGACGCGTCAACAGAGCCAATCGGTGACGGATCAGGTTCGTCAGTCCTACCACCAGATCTGCATTCTGGAAGCGCAGCTGATAGCGGATGAGACGCAAGAAAAGGCGCTTGAAGAAGCACTGCGTATCGCCGAGAACAATTTCGTTCAAGGAACCGCGCTGGAGGCAGATAAGCTCCAGGCGAAAGCGGCACTCACGCAGGAACGCTATACCAAGGCAAAGGATGAAGATGCGCTGCTCAGCGCCAAGGAACAGCTCAATCTGCTCCTGGCTCGCGACGTCGACACCGAAATTTCGGTGGAGCATCTGGCACCCTCGACCGTGGAGGAAATCAACCTCTCGGAGGCACGCACAACCGCATTGAAGCAGCGGCCGGAAATCCGGCTGGCCAAGCTTCAGTTAGATAAAGCCAATCTCGATGTTCGGCAGGAGAAGGCAGGCTACATCCCGGACGTGAATGCCCAGCTAACCTATATCGGTTTTCAGAACGTCGAATTTCTGCCGAAGAACGTTGCCGTTGCCGGCTTCAGCCTAAGTTGGAGGAATCCATGGGACTGGGGCAAGCGAAAGGCCAACCTCACCTCGCTTCGAGATGTGACCAAACAACAGATTCTGACCGCCGACGATATAACGCAGCAGGTCACGCTGGATGTAGACCAGAAGTTTCGTGCGCTCAGGCAAGCTCGACTGCTTGTGGGAGCGTCAGCTCTGTCGAAAGACGCCAGCGCAGAGAGCCTACGAAATGTGACCAATCAGTTTCAGGAGAACGAGGTACTTCTTTCTGACGTGCTGCAGCAAGCGGCCGAGGATCAAAAGCAATCTCAAAACTACATGCAGGCGCTCGGTGCCTATTGGACTGCGCGACCATAATATCAAGGGCGCTAATACGTAGTGTGAACTTGAAATCCTTTCCACTACGCGTGCATTCGCGCACGGTAAATTCATGGTTAGCCAGTTTTATCTTTGACGAGTCGCAGAAGATCCGAACCGCAGCTGAGAGCTGATTAGGGATGTTCTACGCGCCTCGATGCGCGCATTAGTGATTTCTCGTCAATCGAGAAAGGGCCGCGATGGGTTATTTGTCCGGCAAGCGGTTATTCGTCCATGTGGAAGGACGATTAGTAAACACAAGACTTATCGGGACTGACAGGTCGACGAGACGGCCTATGTCTCGCGTCCTCGACGCTGTGATATTCAGAAGTAGATGAGAATGGCCAGAAGTTGTGAGAATTCATCAGTTCATTCAGAACTGTTTGCTTTACTCCTCACTGAAGACAATGCGAACTGGAGATGCGACTGACGCGGGCTACTGCCAATCCAATATCGCCGCCTCAACTCTGAACGGTGCAGCAGAGTACCCGGACAGCCAATATCCTTAGCCCTTGAGGAACGCCAGCAGATCCGCATTGATCTTTTCCGCGTGCGTCGTGGGCATGCCGTGCGGGAAGTCCTTGTACGTTATCAGGGTTCCGTTCTTCAACAGCTTCGCGGACAGCGGCCCCGCGGCGACATAGGGAACGATCTGGTCGTCTTCGCTATGCATCACCAGCACCGGAACACTGATTTTCTTCAGGTCTTCCGTGAAATCGGTTTGGGAGAAGGCCACGATGCCGTCATAATGCGCCTTGGCACCCCCCATCATGCCTTGGCGCCACCAATTTTGGATGACGGCCTCCGAGGCTTTCGCGCCCGGCCGGTTGTAGCCATAGAAAGGTCCGGCTGGCACGTCGCGATAGAACTGTGAGCGATTGGCTGCGAGTTGCGCCTGCAGATCATCAAACGCGGACTTGGGTAGGCCAAGCGGGTTGGCCGCCGTCTTCACCATCAGCGGGGGCACCGCACTGATCAGGGCAGCCTTAGCGACGCCTCTTTCGCCATGACGAGCCAGATAGTGCGTTACCTCACCGCCGCCGGTTGAATGGCCGACATGGATGACATCTTTCAGGTTAAGATGAGCCATAAGAGCGGCCAGGTCGTCAGCGTAATGGTCCATATCGTGGCCGTCGCCAGTCTGAGTAGAGCGTCCATGGCCACGGCGGTCATGAGCGATCACGCGATAGCCATGATGCAGGAAGAACAGCATCTGCGCGTCCCAATCATCGGCCGAAAGCGGCCAGCCATGGCTGAACACAATCGGCTGACCTTTACCCCAGTCTTTGTAGTAGATCGTGATGCCATCCTTTGTCGTGATCGTGTCCATCTTCTCCTCCTGGCTGGGGCATTTGCTTCGAACTGCGCACCCGCTGTTCGCGGCAGAAGAGACTGGCTTCTTTCTGCGATGCGCACCTCGGTTTCCGTCTCCTGCCGGCAGTGCACCGCGGCACTTGAATTAAACCTACCCGCGGGGATACTTCCCGGAAGCGCTAGCATGCTTATATCAATTGCGCGAGCCCGATACCAGAGGTCCGATATGACATTTTCAGAGGTAAAACAGACAGTCGACCCAACCAGGAGTGGCGCTGAAATCGGTATACTGGTGTATCCAAACTCACAGACTGCAGCTGTTCATGGACTAACGGACCTGTTTTGCGCCGCGAATGCCATTCACCGCGCGCGGGGCGGGTCGCCTTGCAGCGAGATTTCGGTCAGCCACTGGAAGCTTAATGAAGACTCGGGTCGCATCCGGCGAATCTACACCACGCACCCCGGCCGCACCCAAAAGCTCGCGGTTGTCATTCTTCCGCCGAGCATGGGGGTTCCCAGCGGCAGTAATCCTAAACGGGAGCGACTTTGTCGTTGGCTGAAAGCGAGGTACGCGGATGGTACAGCACTCTGTTCAGTGTGCGCGGGAGCCTTTCTTCTTGCGGAAACAGGTTTGTTGGATGGGCGGACAGCTACGACACATTGGTCTCACGCAGAAGAAATGGAACGCCGATTTCCGAAAATCAAGATTGAGACACAAAAGCTGCTCATCGATCATGGTGACATTTTCACTGCCGGGGGAGTTATGGCGTGGCTGGATCTGGGCCTTCGATGGATTGAGAAGCTGATGAGCCCAACGGTGATGCTGGGGGCGGCACGCTTCTTCGTTATAGACCCGCCGCGTAGCGAGCAGCGCCTGTATGCCATTTTCTCCCCGAACCTGCTTCACGGTGACGCCAAAATTCTTCAGCTTCAACACTGGATCCACACAAATTACTCCGAAGAGCTGTGCGTCGCGATGATGGCCAGGTTTGCCGCGATGGGAGAGCGCACTCTGCTTCGTAGGTTCCATCGGGCAACCGGTCTAAAGCCGAGCGAATACTTCCAGAATGTTCGAGTAAGCAGGGCACAAGAGGCGCTTGAGTTTTCAACTCATACCGTAGAAGAGATCACCACCATGGTCGGATACCGGGACAACAGTGCATTTCGTCATATGTTCAAGAAAGTTGTAGGGTTGACCCCCACAGAGTATCGGAGTCGCTTCGGACTTGTAGGGACGCATCGTAGGTAGATGCGCGAGAAAATTCCAAAGCTGGTGCCGTAATTGTTCCGGCGAAATAGCCCTTTCCCAGGGGACTGTAAGGAAGGGAAGACTAAAAATAGTCACATCCGCCTGTTGAACTACCATGTGCTGTTGTGGGTTTCGTCAATGGAGGACTTCATGAAAGCAGCTTGGTACGAAAAGCAGGGACCCGCGCGGGAGGTTCTCACCGTCGGCGAAATGCCGGATCCGGCTCCGGCCCGGGGTGAACTTCGCATTCGCATCGCCACCTCGGGAATCAACCCAGGGGACATCAGGAAGCGTCAGGACGACTTTGGAGTTGGTATGCCGTATCCTCGCGTCATCCCGCACAGCGATGGCGCCGGACAGGTGGATCAGGTGGGCGATGGTGTTTCACGGGATTGGTTGGGGAAATCAGTATGGTGCTATGGCGCCCAATCCTATCGCCCGTTTGGCACTGCCGCTGAATTTACAGTCGTCCCCGCAGCGCATGCCGTTCCCCTACCCGCAAACGTGACCATGGAGCAAGGCGCATGCCTCGGCATTCCCGGCATCACCGGTCATCGCGCCGTGTTCGTGGCCGGGCCCGTCAGCGGACGCACCGTGCTTGTCCAAGGAGCTGCAGGATCCGTGGGGTTATGTGCGGTCCAGTTGGCGCGTCACGGCGGGGCTCATGTGATTGGCACAATCCGTACACCGGCAGAGGAGCAAACAGCGAGACAGGCAGGAGCGCACGAGGTCCTGCCCAACGATGCGGAGCTGCCCGCGCGTGTTAAGGCCCTCGTCCCTCAAGGGATCGACCATATTGTTGAAGTCGCATTTGGGGCAAATATCGAGCGTGATGTTGAACTCCTGACAATGGGTGGATCCATCGCGACCTATGCCACGAATGCAGCGACTCCGGCGATTCCCTTTTGGCAGATGGTGTTCAAGAACATCCAGCTCTTTTTTCTGGGCAGCGATGACTTTACTCCGCAAGCGAAGATCGCCGCAGCACGCGACATCAACGCCGCGCTTGAGGCTAGCGGGTGGGGCTTCGCGATAGGCGAACGGATTCCTCTATCGGAGATCGTTCGGGCTCATGAGCTCGCCGAGCACCCGCAGCATCCAGGACGAGTTGTGGTCACGCTCTAAAAATTGCGGCCCCTCGCCGATGGCTTTCTCGTTCTCACATCAAAGGGCGTCATCGAGGATTTTGCACCCGACCTTGCGTGGGGGTTTGCGTCTCTCCGTACGGCTTTCCCAGACTCCCCGCAGATTCACCTTTGTCTGGTGCAAACGCGGCGACATAAACCAGGCCCACGACTTTGGGTTCGTTGCCGGGTTCGGTAATGACTGCACCACCATAGGAATGCCCTATCAGAAGAACGGGTCGGCGACTTGGACACATCCCAGTTATGCCGCAACTGCCGAAGACACAGATCGATCTGAATAGGTAAATGAGCGCGTTGCCCTGATATGGAGTGACCGTGTCAACACTTCGAAATCTGTGGGGGTGTTTTGTAGTTGTCTTTGCGTTTTCTCGAGGACAGAGCGAGCAGCAGTCGGGGCAGTTTTAAGCGACGATTGATCAGTCTGATATTCGCGGGTCGGAACCGCATAATCATGATCCGTCGGGAGCTGCCTCTGACTGTTATCGCGAGTCCGGCTGAGCCTGTCGCATAGGGCAAACGAGGATTCTCCTTCGTGCTTGCCTCGGCTGCTGCTGGCTCTGTGCTCGAAATTAGCGTCGATGTTCATCGATTGGGTCGTCTTTGCTTTTCACTCTTAGGATGTTTTTGCTTTTGTCTTTTCTTGTGTCAGGCCGCGATCCGCTGGCTGAGGGTAGTCTCTGCTCTGGTTCCTATGGCCCAGATGAAGCCCCACAGTTCACGAGCAACTGCAGTGGTGATCTTTCTCTTATCCTCGCCTGCTGCAGCCAGTCTCATGTAACGCTTGTGCAGCCGGTGTTGTGCTTTCCACGCAATCTCTTTGACCTCTTCTGAAATACTCTCCTGTCGTTTGCGCAATCCGTACCAGATACATGGTGGGCGATGATAGCTCCATGCCGCTTCGACGACGATTCGTCTCAAATGCGCGTTGCCCGTTTTGGTGATGCTCCCGCGCCGGGTCCGCTTGCCGCTGGAATCCTCGCTGGGCACAGCACCGCTGTATCCCATCAATTGCCGAGCACTGTCGAAGCGGGACACCTGGCCCAACTCGGCCGCGATAGTCACAGCCGAGATGTCTGCAATACCGCGCAGGGCTTGTAGATCGTTGATGACTTGCTGTAGCGCGGGCGAGGCCAGCTTGACCGCCTCGGTGATGGCTCGTTCCAGTCGCTCCACCCGTTCGCGCATGTGCTCGACTTCGTGCAGATAATCTAGCCGCGTCGCCTCCTGGCCGACATAAGCCAGTTAAGGTCGATGTTTCGAATGGAAACAGAGGGAGCACTCATAGTGCTCTCTCCTCAATATCTCCACACGCTTTTCATTGTCCGCGCTTAACTCTGCCAGGCGTACTGCCGGAAGGGGTCCTCCAGAGGCGGATTGGCGATAGTTCCAGCGTAGTTGGTTATCGTCGAGGCTGCCACTATGGCGATGACCTCAAAGGCCTGTTCTTTCGTGAAGCCGGCAGCGATGAACGAATCGAGTTCCTGCTCGCTCAAATGCCCGCGTTTCTCAATCAGCGTCTTTGCCAGTTTGGAAAGTGCAGCAAATCGCTTGTCCTTTGGTAAGCGCCGTTCACGAATTGCGGTTGTCTCTTCAGAACTGATTCCCTGTTGGAGAGCCAGCGCTGTGTGGAACGCCACCGCATACGTGCTGGAGTTCGTGACTGCATCTGTCAGCAGAACAATCTGATTTTCTGCCTCGCTGAGGCCCGGGCTATGCACCTGCCCAAACAGGCCAACGAGGGAGTTGATCAGTTTAGGTGAATTTGCAATGACTGCGGGAAGGTTTGGTAGAACACCAAACGCCTTCTGCAGCTGTTCAAGCGCTGGCTTCGACTTTTCCGGCGCCGATGCGATCGTATGAACTGGATAATTCGGCATG
>Ga0207021_1208_pt1 | contig 11728 bp, 8 predicted proteins | sample Alteio_BWMinCont_49_FD_153496 | JGI IMG/M metagenome (GOLD analysis project Ga0207021, IMG submission 153496) | Enriched cells from forest soil in Barre Woods Harvard Forest LTER site, Petersham, Massachusetts, United States -... | ecosystem: Environmental > Terrestrial > Soil > Temperate forest >... | reverse complement strand
AAAGGCGCAAACCAGTCCGACTCCAGCGCATGCATCTGCTCCAGCCAGACTGCCCAGTCTTCGGCCAGGGCCGCTTCGCTTAATTCATTCAGCGCCAGCAGGCGTGGATGAGGCAATTTCTTGATCAAGCTGGAGACACTCTCACCGGTAGCGGGAATGCCGCCATTGCTTACGAAGGTGTTGCCGGAATATGCAAACATCAGTTCACTAATGGGCTGCTTGGAGTCGGCTGCGCCCCATAGCCAGAGCGAATTCACCGGCGACAAGCCTTGTTCGGCGCGGGCGTGGTTCACTTTGTGCTCGTGCCATTCCATCTGCACTTCGTTTTGCAGCTTGCGCCAGGCGCGCGCGCCTTCGCCTTTCGGCATCCAGATATCGACGTTATGGCCACAGGCGGCGTCCGGGGTTGCCGTTTGCAAGTCGTGCCAATCATCAGCGCGGAGGAACCAGGTGGTTGCATTGCCGTACTGCAGGGTCTTGCCGGCACCTTCAAATAAGGGCAGTACGCAATCGAACAAGGCGCGCGCTTCTGCTTCCGACAAGGGGGAGCGTCGAGAATCGGTCAATACCAGATGATCGCGCGCGATATGCATGTGCACCGGCTGCAAAATGAACCAGATGCCCTGATCCGCGATCAGACCCAGGCTTTTCATGCGTGCGACAGCCAGTGGTGGGCTGCTATCCATGGGCGCTCCGCCAGACTGTCCGAAACGCTCGCTTAGCCATGCTTCGTGCGGCAACATCCGCGAAAAAGGGTCGAATTCGCTACAAACAGGCGATTTTGCCTTTGCCAGCAGCGTGGAAAGGGCGGGTAACCGCAATTCCCGCAATAAATCCGGGGCGAGGTGCGGCGTCGGCAGGCCGAAGGGCAAAAGAATTTCAAAATGACTCATGCCGCATTGTATGGCAAACTGCGGTCTGAATTCAGGAGCAATCGATTGAGTATCTTTAAAAAACTACCGTTTGAATGGCTGGTCGGTTTGCGTTACACCCGCGCGGGGCGGCGCAGCGGTCGTAATAGTTTCATTTCCTTCATTTCACTGATTTCCATGGCAGGGATCGGCTTGGGCGTGGCGGCATTGATTGTCGTGCTATCGGTGATGAATGGATTCCAAAAGGAAGTGCTGGACCGCATGGTGGCGGTGCTGTCCCATATCGAGGTCACCGATGCCAGCGGTGCGATGAAGGATTGGCAGGCGGTCGCAAAGGAAGCGTTCCAGAACAAGTCGGTCATGGGTGCGGCGCCTTACACCTTCTCGCAAGCCTTGCTGATGAGGGAGGACAATCTGCGCCCGGTCTTCATTCGTGGAGTGTTGCCACAGGAAGAACCGAAAGTATCTGACGTGGGATCGCAGGTGATTGCCGGCAAGTTTGACGACTTGCGTCCGGGTGAATTCAACATCGTGCTGGGCATCGAAGTTGCGCGAGCCTTACAAGTGCGGCTTGGCGACAAAGTGACCGTAGGTGCGCTCCAGGGTGAAATTACACCGGCTGGTGTGGTGCCAAGATTGAAGCCGTTCCGTGTGGTCGGCATCTTCGATTCGGGCGAGTATGAATACAATTCGACCTTGGCGGTGATTCATATCGACGACGCCGAGAAAATGTTTCACCTGGACGGACCAAGCGGCGTGCGCTTGAAGCTCGTGGACCGGAATAAGGCGCCTGAGGTGGCGCACGAATTGGCAGCTACCATGAGCGGGCAATTGGAACTGCGCGACTGGTCGCAACAAAATCGGACCTGGTTCGCAGCCGTGCAAACCGAGAAGAAAATGATGTTCCTGATCCTGGCTTTGATCATCGCGGTGGCCGCGTTCAATCTGGTTTCGACGCTGGTAATGACCGTGACCGACAAGCAGGCTGACATTGCGATCCTGCGCACACTAGGTGCTTCTCCATTTTCGATCATGAAGATTTTCATGATCCAGGGCGCTGTCATCGGCTTGCTGGGTACCGCAATAGGTGTCGGTCTAGGAGTAGTGGTAGCCTTGAATATTGATGTGATCGTGCCGTTTATCGAGCATATATTGGGAGTGAAATTCCTCTCCAGCGACGTCTACCTGATTTCGGAATTGCCGTCTGACCTGCAATGGTCGGACGTCTCGATCATCGGCTGGGTTTCGGTGATATTGTCATTCTTGGCGACGCTGTATCCAAGCTGGGCCGCCGCGCGCGTCCGGCCGGCTGAAGCCTTGCGTTACGAATAATTATGAGTAAATGAGGAATAAAGGATTTTCATATGAAACTGATTGGCTTATTCGACTCCCCCTATGTCCGCCGCGTGGTGGTTTCGATGCGCTTGCAAGGTTTTGCCTTTGAGCATGTGGCCTTGTCGGTATTCCGGCACTTCGATGAAATGCGCAAAATCAATCCGCTGGTCAAGGTGCCGATGCTGGTGCTCGACAATGACGAAAAATTGATCGAAAGTAGTTTCATCCTCGATTATCTCGATGGTGAGGTCGTGCCCGAACGGCGCTTGATTCCCGCTTCGGGGGTAGCACGCAGGCAAATTCAACAGCATTGCGCCATCGCCTTGATCGCTGCTGAAAAAGCGGTTCAGGTCGTGTATGAAACAAAATTGCGTCCGACCGAGTTCACCTATCAGTCGTGGGCTGACCGTTGCAATGGTCAAATGCACGAGGCTTTTGCGATGCTGGAAGCGCAGCCGGTGTCACCACTGTTGTCGGGCGCGCCGATTACCCAGGCCGATATCACCAGCGCTGTCGCCTTGCGTTTTGCCAGCTATGTTCATCCGGAGCAGTTTCCGGCGGATCGTTATCCTCGGCTGCAGCAACTTTCCGCATATTGCGAAGCCTTGCCGGCGTTCATTGAAACGCCGTTGGAATAATTGAGGAATTCGACATAATGGAAGCATCCGTATTATCTTGTCGTGGCCTCGGAAAGACATTTTCCCAGGGGAAATATTCAGTAAAGGTGTTGGAAAGGCTGGACTTCGACATCCGCAAAGGCGAGCGGGTTGCCATCGTCGGTGCCTCCGGTTCCGGCAAATCGACCTTGTTGCATTTGCTGGGCGGCCTGGATGTGCCGACCACGGGCAGCGTCACCTTGCTGGGAAGCGATTTTGCCAGCCTGGATGAAAAAACGCGCGGGAACCTGCGCAATTCCTCACTTGGATTCGTCTATCAATTCCACCATCTGTTGCCGGAATTTTCGGCGCTCGATAATGTCGCCATGCCCCTGTTGATCCGACGTGTACCGCGCGACCAGGCGCAGCAAGCGGCACGGGCGATTCTCGCACAAGTCGGATTGAGCGAGCGGGTCACGCACGTGCCGGGCGAATTGTCCGGCGGCGAGCGTCAGCGCGTCGCGCTGGCCCGCGCATTGGTGACTCAGCCGGCATGCGTGTTGGCCGACGAGCCGACCGGCAACCTCGATCGCGTCACCGCGCAAAAAACTTTCGACCTGATGCTCGAATTGTCGCACACACTGGGCACCGCCTTTGTGATCGTCACCCATGACGTCGAACTGGCCACGCATTGCGACCGCATTATGCATTTATCGAATGATGGTTTGCAACCGCATGCGCCGACGCCGGCAGAGCATGCATAATCGAATATACCGAGGAGACGCTACTCCGGTTTGATCCGGGGCGCTGCTCGCGACTATGTGGATCGACACCCATTGCCATCTTGACGCCCATGAATTCGCGGACGAAGAAAGCCTGATCGCGCAGCGCTCTGCGCAACTTGGCGTGTCCGGTATCGTGATTCCGGCGGTAGAACATAGCAACTTCGCCACCGTGGCGAGCCTGGCGCAAAACCAACCGAACTGTCGCTATGCGCTCGGCATCCATCCGATGTATGTGGCGCGTGCACAAGACAGCGACTTGCAGACCTTGCGCGATATGATTCCCGCAGCGCTGACAGATCCACGTTTCGTCGCCATCGGCGAAATCGGCCTGGACTTCTTTGTGCCGGAATTGCGAGATGGTCCGTTGCGCATCAGACAGGAATATTTCTACACCGAGCAATTGAAGATTGCGCGCGATTTCGGCTTGCCGGTGTTGCTGCATGTGCGTCGCTCGCAAGACAGCATCCTCAAATACCTCCGCCGCATTGCGGTGCCGGGTGGCATCGCCCATGCGTTCAACGGCAGCTTTCAGCAGGCACAAACTTTCATCGAACTCGGCTTCAAGTTGGGTTTCGGCGGTGCGATGACCTTTACCCGTGCGCTGCAAATTCGCCGTTTGGCGACCGAACTCCCCGTGGACGCAATCGTGCTCGAAACCGATGCGCCCGATATCTCGCCATCCTGGCTGCATCCCGAGCGCAACAGCCCGGAGCAATTGCCGCGCATCGGTGCGGCGTTGGCGGAATTGCGTGGTATGTCGATTGACGAGGCGGCGCGTGCGACTTCAGAAAATGCGCATGCCGTGATGCCGCGTCTGGCCTTATAGCCGAATCGCATGCGCAGTTTTCTGATCAGTTTTGCAGCAGGGGTGTGCTACTTGCAAATGCGGGCTACGTTGCCGGGCACGGAGGTGTTGCTGCTATTGTTGACGCTGTTGCTGATGCTGCTTTTCTTGAGCCGTGTTGTATCGCGCCCCCAGTTCAAAATTCCGACGTTATTGGCATGTGGTGCGATCGCAGGCTTTGCCTGGGCAGCATATTGCGCGCAACATTATTTGGCCGACGCATTGCCGAAAGATCTGGAAGGACGCGACATCGTCCTGGTCGGCACCGTGCATAGCCTGCCGTTTCGCTTTCCGCAAGGCGTGCGCTTCAATTTTGCGGTCGAGAGTGCGCAAATCGACGGCAAGCCGATAAGCTCAATACCATCGAAAATCGCGCTATCCTGGTATGCCAGTTCGCGCGCTGGCGGAATACTGCCTGCCGAGGTGCAACCGGGTGAGCGCTGGCAATTGGCCGTGCATTTGCAGCGCCCGCACGGTAACGCCAACATCGGCGGGTTCGATTACGAAGTGTGGCTGCTGGAGCAAGATTTGCGCGCCACCGGCACGGTGCGCATGGACGACGAAGCTTGTGCAGCAACACTCGGCGCCGGAGGCCCCTTATGCACCGATAATCGACGTCTTGCACCGTTCGTGTGGAGCTTCAATAATGTGGTGGAGCGTGCGCGCGGCTGGATGCGCGACCGCATCGTCGCTGCGTTGCCTGATAAAAAATATGCCGGAGTGATCGTTGCGCTGGTGGTCGGCGACGAACGCGGTGTGAACCAAACCGACTGGAAAGTCTTCAATCGCACTGGCATAGGTCATCTTATAGCCATCTCAGGCCTGCATATTACCCTGATCGCTGGCATGTGCGCCCGTCTCACGTATGCGCTCTGGTCGCATTCCTTTTTTACCCGTGCCGAATTGCCCCTGCTGTTACCTGCACATAAAGCTGCAGCACTAACCGGTGTCCTCATTGGTTTCATCTACGTATTGCTGGCCGGTTTCGGGGTGCCCGCGCAACGCACTTTGTATATGCTGGCTGTTGTCGCTACCGCCATGTGGTTCGGGCGCCTTGCCAGTATTTCGCACATCGCCTGCATCGCATTGGGCGTGGTATTGCTGCTCGATCCCTGGGCCGTGTTATGGCCGGGTTTCTGGTTGTCGTTCGGCTGTGTAGCCATCATTTTATATGCGACGATGGGCCGCACTCTCCAATTGCAAACTGATGCGTCGCCCGCGATGCAGCCCCGTCCGCAACGTTGGCTGAATTGGTTGAAAATGGAAGGACGCACACAATTATCGCTGACGTTGGGTTTGGTACCGTTGACCATGCTGCTATTCGGCCAAGTGTCAATTGTCAGTCCGATCGCCAATGCGATTGCGATTCCGCTGATTAGTTTCGTCGTCACGCCGTTGGCCTTGCTCGGCAGCATATTACCGGCACCGCTATCCGGATGGCTACTGCTATTCGCGCACTTTTGGATAGACGGCCTGACGCAAGTGCTGACAGTCCTTAGTACGATGCCGGGTGCTGTCTGGATGGCGCCGGTGCCGCCGTTCTGGATATTCGCCTGCGCACTGATCGGCACCATGTGGCTGCTGGCACCGCGCGGCATGCCCCTGCGTCTGCTGGGCCTGATCGGCTGGCTACCCCTGTTGTTGAATGGCCCCAGTCATCCTCGTGAGGGCGAAATGTGGGCGACCGCCTTCGATGTCGGGCAGGGTATGGCCGTATTGATTGAAACTCCGCACCGTCGCCTGCTCTATGATACTGGCCCGATCTATTCCCCGGAAGCGGATGGTGGCAATCGCGTGATCCTGCCTTATCTGCATGCGCGCGGCATAACAAAGTTGGATGGCATGATCATTTCGCATAACGACAACGATCATTCCGGCGGCGCACTTTCGGTATTCGCGGAAATGCCGGTTGACTGGGTCGCGTCTTCACTCGCATTCGACACTGCGATCGTGCGCGCTGCACCCGAGCACCGGCGTTGCGTGGCAGGACAAAACTGGGTGTGGGACGATGTTCATTTCGAGATGCTGCAACCGGCGGCCTCGAGCTACGAAAGCACGAAATACAAACCGAACGCGCATAGTTGCACGGTCAAGATCAGTATCGGCACGCAAGCGATCTTGCTTGCCGGGGATATCGAAGCGGTGCAGGAAGCCGAGTTGGTCAATAGCATCCCGGAGAAATTGCATTCGACCGTCTTGTTGGCACCCCATCATGGAAGTGGCACCTCGTCGACACTACCATTCCTGCAAGCAGTCAAACCACAAATCGCAATCTTTCAGGTCGGCTATCGTAATCGCTTTCATCATCCGAAGCCGGAAGTATACGAACGTTACGGCGATCTCGGCATCACGCGCTTGCGTAGCGACGACGCAGGTGCCATCAATGTCGATATGGCGGATACGCCGACGTACAGCGAATATCGCGTGGCGCAACCGCATTATTGGTATGGGCGATGAAGGTCACCCGATAAATTCAAAGCGCGGCATGCGCTTGCCGTCCTTCTCGATTATCTCCAGAAACATCGTGGCCGGCCGTATCCACAATTGCTGCGTATCTCCATACAAGGCGCGATACACAACGAACGGAGCCAGCGTTTCGGAATCCTTGGCGACGCCGATGACTTCGTACTCATTGCCTTTGAAATGCCGGTAACGGCCGATCTGTAATGTGTGCACGAATACTTCCTTCCGCATGGGGGTGAGCGCGCCCGAATTTAGTAGGAGTATACGGCGATATTTGCCGGTGGCATGAGAGAATCCGCTCAATATGTTTTTAATCGTTGAACCTTCATGACCAAACCGATTTTGCATTTTGCCCACGCCAATAGTTTCCCGGCAGGTACTTACCGCGTGTTGTTCGATGCCTTGGGGCACCATTACGATATCCGCGCCCTGGCCTTGCATGCGCATGATCCGCGCTACCCGATCAAAGCGGGCTGGCGCGAACTGGCCGACGAACTGGTTGCGGATATTGTTTCTCGTTTCCAGGGACAGGTGATTTTGGTCGGTCATTCGATGGGCGGCGTGCTGAGTTTGATGGCAGCGAAATCGCGTCCCGATCTGGTGCGCGGCGTCGTCTTGCTGGATGCGCCGGTGGTGGCGGGCTGGCGTGCCGCGTTGCTGCGACTGGCCCGGAATAGCACGTTGGGCGAGCGCTTTTCGCCGGCACGGCTTTCGGCCAAGCGGCGCACTATTTGGCCGGATGCCGAAGCAGCTTTTGAACACTTTGCGTCGAAAGACATTTTCGCGGCGTGGGCACCCGGCGTGTTGCGCGATTATATTGACAGTGGCTTGGTGCCGCATCCAGAAGGCGTCACTTTACGTTTTACACGGGAGGCGGAAACCGCCGTCTATCAGGGCCTGCCCGATCATATTGGCGCACTGGTTGAAACGGATTTTCCGGTGCCAGTGGGGTTTGTTGGCGGTGTCAGTTCGGACGAATGCCGGCGCGCCGGATTGACGGCGACTCGCCGCCTGGTTGGCACGAATTTCCGACAGGTTGCCGGTGGTCATTTGTTTCCGATGGAATCGCCGGGAATTGCGGCGGCGACGGTGCATGAGTTGATTCAAGACATGTTTTCAAAGTGACAATAAAAGCAATGGCGTGCGTTGTCAGAAATTTATTGATGTGGTCACAATCCTGATAGGTGAGGAAAGGTATTTTCCCGGCTTTTGACCTAACGGTACGGAAATCGGCGCGCTGAAAAAATCTGGGATCGGCGATGTTTGGGGTATAATTTGAATTTCCCGCACGTGCCGTTCGGCACCATCTGCAATGACCAAGTTTGTATTCGTCACTGGCGGCGTTGTGTCTTCCCTTGGTAAAGGGATAGCCGCCGCCTCTCTCGCTGCGATCCTCGAATCGCGCGGCCTCAAAGTCACTCTTCTGAAACTCGATCCCTACATCAATGTAGATCCGGGCACGATGAGTCCATTCCAACACGGTGAAGTATTTGTTACCGACGATGGCGCGGAGACTGATCTCGATCTCGGCCATTACGAGCGGTTCATTACCACCCGCATGAAAAAGGTGAATAATTTCACCACCGGCCAGATTTACGAATCAGTGATTCGCAAGGAGCGGCGCGGTGAATATCTAGGTAAAACGGTGCAGGTCATTCCGCATATTACCAATGAGATACAGGAATACATCCATCGCGGCGCCGAAGGTTATGATGTTGCCATCGTTGAAATCGGCGGAACTGTCGGCGATATCGAATCACTGCCTTTCCTTGAAGCAGCACGTCAACTCAGCTTGCGTGCCGGGCGCCATGCAGCCGCATTCATTCATTTGACGCTGGTGCCTTATCTGGTGTCAGCCGGTGAATTGAAAACCAAACCGACCCAGCATAGCGTGCAAAAATTGCGCGAAATCGGTATTTCGCCGGATGCCCTGCTTTGCCGCGCCGACCGCCGGATTCCCGACGATGAGCGCGCGAAGATTTCGCTGTTCTCGAACGTCCAGGAAGATGCTGTCATTTCGGTATGGGATGCGGATACGATCTACAAGATCCCGCAAATGTTGCATGATCAAGGCCTGGATGAGATCGTCTGCGAAAAGCTGGCGTTGACCGCCAAACCTGCCGACCTCACCATGTGGAACAAACTGGTGCACGCGCTGGAAAATCCGAAGACCCAGCTCACCATTGGCATGGTCGGCAAATATGTCGACTTGACCGAGTCCTACAAGTCCTTGACGGAAGCCTTGCGGCACGCCGGCATCCACACCGAAAGCCGGGTCAATATCGAGTATGTCGATTCGGAAGAAATCGAAGCCAAGGGTACAGCCGCGCTAGAGAAATTCGATGCGATCCTGGTGCCGGGCGGTTTCGGCAAGCGCGGTGTCGAAGGCAAGATCATCGCGGCGCGTTATGCCCGCGAAAACAAGATCCCGTACCTCGGAATTTGCCTCGGCATGCAAGTAGCGCTGATCGAATATGCCCGCAACATGGCGGGTTTGACGAAAGCCAATTCGACCGAGTTCGATGACCAGACCGAGCAACCGGTAGTCGCCTTGATCAACGAATGGCAAAACCATGACGGCAAGGTCGAGCGTCGCGATGCCAATTCCGACCTGGGCGGCACCATGCGCCTCGGTGCGCAGACTTGCGCAGTCAAACCGGGTACGCTGGCCGCCGAGATTTACGGCGCCGAAGTGACCGAGCGTCATCGCCATCGTTACGAAGCCAATAATCATTATCTGGGTCGCGTGGAAACTGCCGGCATGGTCGTTTCTGCTCGTACCCCGACTGAAGATTTGTGCGAAATCATGGAATTGCCGCGTGTCGGCGAGCATAGCCATCCGTGGTATGTGGGCGTGCAATATCACCCTGAATTCAAATCGACGCCGCGCGACGGTCACCCGCTGTTTATTTCCTTTATCAAGGCAGCGCTGGCGCATAAGCAGGCGGCTACTGAAAGGAAAGCAGCATGAAACTGTGCGGATTTGATGCCGGTCTCGAGCATCCGTTTTTCCTGATCGCCGGCCCCTGCGTGATCGAGTCGCACCAGATGGCGCTCGATACTGCCGGCGCCTTGAAGGAGATCACAGCAGCACTGGGGATTCCCTTCATCTACAAGTCATCCTTCGACAAGGCCAACCGTTCGTCTGGCACCTCGTTCCGTGGCTTGGGCATGGAAAAGGGCCTGGAAATCCTGGCCGACGTCAAGAAACAGATCGGCGTGCCGGTGTTGACTGACATTCATGAAATCGATGAAGTCAAACCGGTTGCAGCCGTGGTCGATGTATTGCAAACCCCCGCCTTCCTGTGCCGTCAAACTGATTTCATCCACGCTTGCGCGCAATCCGGCAAGCCGGTGAATATCAAGAAAGGCCAGTTCCTGGCGCCGCACGACATGAAAAACGTCATCGACAAAGCCCGTGCCGCCGCGCGCGAAGCAGGCTTGCCGGACGATAAATTCATGGCATGCGAACGCGGTGCTTCGTTTGGCTATAACAACCTGGTGTCCGACATGCGCTCGCTGGCGATCATGCGCGAGACTGGTTGCCCGGTCGTGTTCGACGCCACCCATTCGGTGCAATTGCCGGGCGGGCAAGGCACCACATCCGGTGGGCAACGCGAGTTCGTGCCGGTCCTGGCGCGGGCTGCGGTGGCAGTCGGCATTGCCGGCCTGTTCATGGAAACCCATCCGAACCCGGCAGAAGCCAAGTCGGACGGCCCCAACGCAGTGCCGCTGGCGCGCATGAAAGATTTACTGGCTACCCTGGTGGAGCTGGACCGGGTGGTCAAGAAAAACGGATTTCTGGAAACTGATTTTGCTTAATGTCAGTGCCAGGATTCAGGAAGACTAAATAGCTGGTCCATGAATAGCTTCGACGTGCGCGATCAATAGCACGCAATGATGAAACGGTGGCCGAATTAAACCACCTACCTGGTATATGGCCGTAGCGATGCAGGATATCGATCTGTCTTGTATCTTTCGTGGATCTTTGAACGTACTGATTACTTAATTTGATTTGGGAGAGATTTGAATGAGTGCTATTGTTGACATCATTGGTCGCGAAATTATTGACTCGCGCGGCAATCCAACCGTTGAGTGCGATGTCTTGCTGGAATCCGGCGTCATGGGCCGTGCGGCCGTGCCTTCCGGCGCATCGACCGGTTCGCGTGAGGCAATCGAATTGCGCGATGGCGACAAGAGCCGTTACTTCGGCAAAGGCGTGTTGAAGGCTTGCGAGCATATCAACACCGAAATTTCCGAAGCCATCATGGGCCTCGATGCCAATGAACAAGCATTCCTCGACCGTACCCTGATCGACCTCGACGGCACCGAAAACAAGAGCCGCCTCGGCGCCAACGCTATGCTGGCAGTGTCGATGGCTGTTGCCAAGGCCGCAGCAGAAGAATCCGGCTTACCGCTGTATCGTTATTTCGGCGGTTCCGGCGCCATGCAAATGCCAGTACCGATGATGAACATCATCAATGGCGGCGCGCATGCCGACAACAACCTGGACATCCAGGAATTCATGATCATCCCGATCGGCGCACCAAGCTTTCGCGAAGCGATCCGCTACGGCGCCGAAGTGTTCCACACGCTGAAGAAAATCCTGCACGATAAGGGCCTGGCAACATCAGTAGGCGACGAAGGCGGCTTTGCCCCATCGGTTGCCAATCACGAAGAAGCGATCAAGCTGATCATCCAGGCAATCGAGCAAGCAGGTTACGAGCCAGGCACCCAGATCGCCTTGGGCCTCGACTGCGCCGCCAGCGAATTTTACAAAGACGGCAAATACAAACTGGAAGCAGAAGGCTTGACGCTGTCGTCCACCGACTT
>Ga0207021_1207_pt1 | contig 11759 bp, 13 predicted proteins | sample Alteio_BWMinCont_49_FD_153496 | JGI IMG/M metagenome (GOLD analysis project Ga0207021, IMG submission 153496) | Enriched cells from forest soil in Barre Woods Harvard Forest LTER site, Petersham, Massachusetts, United States -... | ecosystem: Environmental > Terrestrial > Soil > Temperate forest >... | reverse complement strand
CGGGCGGCGCCTGCCGCCGGGCTTCGGCCGAGCGTTGCGGGCCGAAGGCGAGCAGGCAGAGCGCGGCGACGCAGGCGCAGGCGAGCGCGAGCAAGGGGCGGCGAAAGCGCGGCGTATTCAAAGCCCCTCACCGTTCTCTAGGGGTCCGCTCCTCTCTTGCTCGGGGGTGTTATGATGGAACGGTTGTGAAAGAGAAGATTCATCCGACCTGGTATCCCGAAGCGCGCGTTCAATGCGCCTGCGGCAGCGCCTTCACCACGGGCTCCACGCTAAAATCCGTCAGCATTGAGATTTGTTCGGCGTGTCACCCGTTGTTCACGGGGCAGCAGAAGTTGATCGATACGGCGGGCCGGGTTGATAAGTTCAACCAACGCGCCGCCCTCGCGGAGAAGAAGCAAGCGGAAGCCGCCGAGCGTCGTCTTCGCAAGGAGCAGGAAGCGGCCGTCGCCGCGAGCGCGTCCGCGTAAGAACGCCGTTTTCACTCCGGGCGGGCCGCTCATTGCGCGGCTCGTCCTTTTTGTGTGGCATTGATGTTTCATAAAGATCGCCTGGAGGCGCTGTCCAAACGTTTCGACGAGATCGAGATGCATCTCGCCAACCCCGGCGAGACGTTCGATCAGGCGCGCTTCACGGCGTTGTCCAAGGAGCGTGCGCAGTTGGAGCCCACGGTCGCGGCGTACCGTGCGTACCGCGCGCTGTTAGCCGAGCAGGAGGCCAACGAAGCGTTGCTGGCCGAGCGCGGCGATCCGGAATTGCGCGAGTTGGCCGAGGAGGAGGCCGGGGCGTTGCGCGAGCGGCGTAAGGAGCTGGAGGCGGATCTCGCCGAGTTGATGTTGCCGCGCGATCCCAACGATTCCAAGGACGTGTTCGTGGAAATCCGCGCCGGCGCGGGCGGGGACGAAGCGAGTTTATTCGCGGCGGAGTTGGCGCGCATGTACGCGCGGTATGCCGAATCGTTGCGGATGAAGGTGGAGATTCTCTCGCAGAGCGAGAGCGAGGCGGGCGGTTTCAAGGAAATCGTGATGGCGGTCAAGAGCGGCGAGCCGTATCGTTTTCTCAAGTACGAGAGCGGCGTGCATCGCGTGCAGCGCGTGCCGGTTACGGAGACGCAGGGGCGCGTGCACACGAGCACCGCGACGGTTGCGGTGTTGCCGGAGGTGGAAGAAGTGGAAATCGAGATCAACGCTAAGGATCTTGATATCGACACCTTCAAGGCTTCGGGCGCGGGCGGGCAGCACGTGAACAAAACCGAATCGGCCATTCGTATCACGCACCGCCCCACGGGCACGGTGGTTGCGTGCAGCGAGGAGCGTTCGCAGATGCAAAATCGCGAGCGGGCGATGGGGATGCTACGCAGCATGTTATACGATCGCAAGCGTCGCGAGGCGGAAGAAGCGGTGGGAAGCTTGCGTAAGAGTCAAGTCGGAACGGGCGATCGTTCGGAGAAGATACGCACGTATAATTTCCCGCAGGATCGCATCACGGATCACCGGATCAACGAGAACTTTGGAAATATGCGGGATATTCTTGAAGGCGGGCTTGGGAAGATCGTGGTGCGGTTGCAGATGGACGAGCGGGAGCGATTGCTGGCGGGGACCTAATGTGATAGTAAATTATTGGCAAATATAAGGCTCGTCTCTAGGGATTTTTTGCTTTTTATTGCGAATCGTCACGTATCTTATGGATATCAGCTTTCATCGAGGCGAGGATTCTTTCAATCATCTGCTTGGTCGGAGGGAGGTCGGCTTAGATGGGAAGGGGCATTTTGGTGCGCGAGTTTTCCCAAATCAAAAAGCCTTGGATTTGTTTGCGACGCAGCAGTATGCGCTTTATCATGGCATGTCGGGAGAGGAAATAAGTGAAAACGATAAAAATATGCAAGTGCGTTTGTTGCAACATTTGCACGACTATGGAGAGTTTCCTCAGATAAGCGCACCCAGTACTCCAGAAGAGCTAAGCCGTATAGAACGGCAGTTTGGTAGAAAATTAACTCTTAAGAATATTGCGAAAGATAAAGGAAGCGTTGTTGATGGAATGAGAAAATTCGGCAATCTTCTTGTGGAAGAGTCGCTAGTGGATATCATTACGAACGGTCCTCGTAATTTCATGAAAATTGTTGAATCGAAAGGTGTTTCCTCGGAATCTGAACGGCAAGAGGTAAAGCAATTTCTTCGTGAGTTGTTTTATGATCTGAGGAAAAATTTCTCACAAGAAAACAGCAACGAGAGGCCTCTCCTAAGAATTAAAAAATTTGATGGAGATACTCAATTTAAGAGGAGCAACAATACGATCCATTTTAATCCATATGCGGCCCATGCCTCCGCATCTCCCTTTATTGTATTTTGCCATGAAGCGGCGCATGCGATTGATTATGGAAAAGATCGTATCGGAATGTTAGTGCGTCTTTCTACTCCAAATGAAAAATTCACAAATGATTTAGAATCAGACGTCATTGTGAATCGTGAACACATGCTCAGCAGAGCATGCGGATTTCCTTGCCGCGAATATCATGCGGATCGAGGGTTCTCTTCCGTTCGTGATTCTTATGCGAATGCAAATGAAGGACGTTTTATCAACAGATCTCCTGACCGTGGAGGTGGAAGGTAACACAACTTGAAGCATGTTTTCCCTTGTGTACTTTTGATTCTCTTCTAAGAAGCGCTACCGCTAGGCTTCGCGGTTATAGCCCCACTCCGTCTTTTGATGCAAACGTGCTTATGACACATGCCTGTAGGCATGATGCCGCGTGGATATTGCGGCATGGGAGCGATGCCGTTAATGAGGCATTGCGAAATACGTTTGCACTTTTGCTTGATCGCCGCGCCGCAGGCGAACCCGTTGCCTACATTATCGGCAGCGCCGGATTCTACGGTCGTGAGTTTTCCGTTACGCCGGAGGTGCTCGTGCCGCGTCCGGAAACCGAGCATTTGATTGAGGCTGTGCTGGAAGATTTGCGCGGACGGCGTCCGGGGGCCGACGGCGCGCCTTTTCATGTTGCCGATATCGGAACCGGCAGCGGCGCGATTGCGCTCACCTTGGCGTGTGAGATGCCGAGCCTTTCGGTGTACGCTACGGACGTTTCTCCGGCCGCGCTTTCCGTCGCGCAACAAAACGCCGAGCGTTTAGGCGTTGCGCGGCGCGTGCGTTTGCTTGCGGGCGATCTCGCGGCTCCGTTGACGCCGTTCGCGCCTTTCACGTGCATTGCCGCGAATTTGCCGTATATCAAAAGCGCCGATGTGCCGCTTCATCCCAATCCCGTGAGCTACGAACCGCATGTCGCGCTCGACGGCGGGAAAGACGGCCTGGATCTTTATCGACGCCTCGTCAAACAGTTGCCTCCCTTGCTCGCGCCGGGCGCGAGCCTCTTTTTTGAAGCCGCGCCGGATACGATTCCGCCCCTCCTAACGCTTGTCGAGAAATCATTCCCGCGCGCGCATGTGGAGATCGGTGAAGATTATTCAGGATTTGAACGCTACGTGACGGCCATCATTCCTTCGTAGACCCCTTGCCGTTCGTACGGTTCGGCGTGAAGGAAGCGTGGTATGATATGCATCGAAAGGATTGCTTCCTCATGGACTTTGCGTTCGATCCGCGCAAGCGCTACAGCGATCGAGAGATCATGGAGCTTAGTCGCCTCTACCCGTTGCGCTTCGAGCGCAACGCGGCGGGAAGGCTGATCGTGGCTCCGCCGACGGGCATGGATACCGGCGAACAAAACCTCTCCCTGGAAGGACAACTTTGGGAGTGGAATCGTCGGTACGGTTTGGGAAAAGCGTATAATGCTTCCACCGGGTTTCGTTTGCCCGACGGCTCCATGCTTTCACCGGACGCCTCATGGGTGGAACGTTCGCGTTGGGAGGCGCTGCGGAAAGAAGAACGGGCGAAGTTTGCCCCGTTATGCCCGGATGTGGTGTTTGAACTCGCTTCGCCGACGGATCGGCCCGGAGTCCTGCGCAAGAAAATGCTCGCGTATCTTCGGAACGGCGCGAAGCTGGGCGTGCTCATTCTCGTACGAAAAAAAGTAGTGGAACTGTATCGACCACAAGGAGTGACGTCTTTTCCCAATCCGCGAACGCTTGAACTCGGGCCCGAGCTTCCCGGCTTCAAGGTGAATTTTTCCGAAATCCTCGGATAATGCTTCGCTCCCCCTTGCCGTTCGTACGGTTCGGCGTGAAGGAAGCGTGGTATGATATGCATCGAAAGGATTGCTTCCTTATGGCCCTCGCCCTCGATCGCCGCAAGCAGTATAGCGACGACGATATCATTGAACTTACCCGGTTGTATCCGGCGTTGCGCTTCGAGCGTAGCGCGGCGGGAGAGCTGATCGTGGCTCCGCCGACAGGGATGAGTACGGGGCGGCGTAATTCCTCCTTGCTGGTGCAGCTCGGAGAATGGAATCGCCGGCGTGGTTTGGGGGAGCTTTACGATTCTTCCACCGGATTCCATTTGCCCGACGGCTCCCTGCTTTCACCGGATGTTTCATGGGTGGAGCGTAGCCGCGTGGAGGGAATACCGGAGGAAGAACGTGAGAAATTCGCCTTGCTTTGTCCGGATGTTGTTTTCGAACTCTCCTCTCCGAGCGATAAGCCTGCGGCATTGCGTAAAAAGATGCGAGCCTATGTACGCAACGGCGCCAAGCTCGCCGTGCTCATCCTCGTCGCGGAACGCATCGTGGAACGCCACCGCCCCACGGGATGCATCGTCTCGCCCAATCCGACTCGTCTTGAGTTCGACCCCGAACTGCCCGGCTGCGTGCTGGACTTCGATGAGATCCTCGAATAGCCGGCCGCTGCGGGAGCACGGCGTACGGTTGCCGAATCCGTTCCTCCCATCGTGGCGAAATTTATCTTCTTTACCGGCGGTGTCGTTAGTTCGCTTGGAAAGGGGATCACGGCGGCTTCGCTTGGTCGCCTTCTCAAAAGTCGAGGCCTGAAGGTCTCGATCCAAAAGCTCGACCCCTATATCAACGTCGATGCCGGGACGATGAACCCGTATCAGCACGGCGAGGTGTTCGTTACCGACGACGGCGCGGAGACGGACCTCGATCTCGGGCACTACGAACGCTTCATCGACGAAACGCTCACCCGCGTCAATAACGTGACCACCGGGCAAATCTACGCCTCGGTGATCGAGAAGGAGCGCCGGGGGGATTACCTCGGGGCCACCGTGCAGGTGATTCCGCACATCACCAACGCCATTAAGGCGCAGGTGCTTAGCGTCGCCGAGAAATCCGGCGCGGATATTTGCATCGTGGAAGTGGGCGGCACCGTGGGCGATATCGAATCGCTGCCGTTTCTGGAAGCCATTCGCCAACTGCGCTCGGATTTGGGCGACGAGAACGTGATGTTCATTCACCTCACGTTGCTGCCGCATCTGGGCGCGGCCGACGAACTCAAAACCAAACCCACCCAGCACTCCGTGCGCGAACTGCGCGCGATCGGCATCTCGCCCGACGCCATCGTGCTGCGCACGAACACCGAGAAGCCCGTTCCCGCCGAGATGAAGGAGAAGATCGCCCTCTTCTGCGACGTGAAGCCGAGCGCCGTGGTGCAAAACGGCGACGCGCCCACCATCTATCGCGTGCCGCTGAACTTGGAGCGCGAAGGCTTGGCGCAAGCGGTGATCCGCAAACTCGCGCTGCCCGCCAAGCCCCTGGACATCACGGATTGGGAACGCATCGTCGAACGCATCGCGCATCCCAAACGGCGCGTGCGCATCGCGCTGGTGGGCAAATACGTCGAACTCAAAGACGCGTATATTTCCATCACCGAAGCGCTCTATCACGCGGGCATTCATCATGACGCGGGGGTGGAGATCAACAGAATCGATTCGGAAACGATCGAACAATCCGGCACGCGCGCGCTCGCCGAAGCGGACGGCGTGTTGGTGGCGCCGGGGTTCGGCGCGCGCGGCGTGCAAGGCAAATTGCTCGCGATTCAATACGCGCGCGAAAACCGCGTGCCGTTTCTCGGCATCTGTTACGGCATGCAGTTGGCGTGCGTGGAATTCGCGCGCAACGTCTGCGGATTGCCCGAGGCGATGAGCACCGAGGTGCATGCGAGCACGCCCGATCCCATCGTGGATCTGCTCCCGGATCAGCGCGGCATGGCCGTGATGGGCGGCACGATGCGCTTGGGCGCGTATGAATGCGAGCTTGCGCCCTCCACATTGGCCGCCGCCGCGTACGGCGATACGCGCATCAGCGAGCGGCACCGGCATCGGTATGAATTCAACAACCGCTATACCGCCCTCTTTGAAAAGCACGGCATGGTGTTCTCGGGGCATCACGACGCGGGCGGGGTGAAATTGGTGGAGTGCGTGGAGCTCAAGCCGGATGCGCATCCGTGGTTCGTGGGCACGCAGGCGCATCCGGAATACAAATCGCGCCCCACGCGCCCCTCGCCGTTCTACCGTGATTTCGTGGGCGCGTCCCTCACGCGCGGCGCGATCTGAAACCCGAGGACGTCACATTCGTCGTTCTTACGAAAAATGAAGAACGACGTTTGCCGATCGCCCTGGCGAGCGTGCCGCGCGGTTCTCCCGTGTTGGTGCTCGACGCCGAATCCGCCGACGCCACCGCCGCCGCGGCTAGGGCCGCCGGAGCGCGGGTGATCGTCTTGCCGTGGGAAGGGTTCGTTACGGCGCGCCGTTTCGCACTCGCGCAGGTGCGCACGCCTTGGACGTTCATGCTCGACGCGGATGAAGCGCTCGACGAGCGTTTGCGCGCGTCGCTGCTCGCGGCGCAACCGGGCGCGGCGACGGACGGCTTGGAAACGGGGCGCGTCACGTATGTCTGCGGGCGTCCGATGCGCGCGGGCGGTTGGGGGGGCGAATCGCTTCTGCGGCTTTTTCGCACCGATCGCGCGCGGCTTGAAGCGCAACCGGCCGCCGGCGGAAAGGCGGCGTTGCACGAGCGTTGGCGCGTGGAGGGCGCGGTGGAGCGGCTTGAGGGAACGCTGCTGCACGATTCATATCCCACACTCGCGTCGTATTGGGAGAAATTCGATCGCTATACCACGATCGAAGCGGAAGCGTTGCGCGCGAGCGCGCTTGACGTGCTACGTGCGTTCGCCGTGGCTCCCGCGCGTTTTGTTTGGTTGTTGTTCGGGCGCGGCGGCGTCCGTGACGGCCGGCGAGGGGCTTTCGTCGCGTTCGGTTCGGCGTTGTATCCTTGCGTGGTTACGGTGAAAGCGTTATGCCGCAAGTAACGGACGTGGTGCTGGATACGCGTTTAACGCGGCAGATGTCGGTCGGCATGAAAGCGTACGCCGCCGAGCTTGCCGCGCGTTTGCCGCGCGTCGCGCCGGATTTGCGTTTCGCCTCGCTTTCGCGCGGCGAGAATTTCAGCGCGGACGAACAGATCGGCATGCCGTGGGCTTTAGCGCGCATGCGCCCGCGCCTCACGCATTTTCTCTCGGTGTACGCCCCGCTGCTCGCACCCGCTCCTTTCGCGATCACCGTTCACGATCTCATCCACTTGCGCCATCCGGCGTTCTTCAAAAAGAAGGTGGGATGGTATTATCAAACGATCGTGCGCGCCGTTTGCGCCCGCGCGGCGCGCGTGATTACCGACGATGAGCGAACGGTGGAGGATCTCAAGCGTTTTCTCGGCGTCGCCCGCGAGAAAATTCGCGTGATTCCGCTCGGCTGCGATGACGCGTATCTGCGCGAGAGAGAACCGTTTCGAGCGGCGCGTCCGTTTTTTTTGTACGCCGGCAATCACCGGCAACATAAGGATCTTCCCACGCTTCTCGCCGCATGGGCCGCGCTGCCGGCGCATCTGGACGCGGATCTGTATCTTACCGGCGAGAACGATTTGCCGCCGGAACGGCAACCAACGCGCGCGCTCGGCGCGGTGCGTTTTCTCGGCGACGTCGCAACCGAAGAGCTTGCACGTTTCTACGGCTCGTGCGTCGCTTTGGTGCATCCGGCGTTGTGCGAGGGCTTCGGGTTGCCGATGCTGGAGGCGGGCGCGGCGGGCGCGGCTGTTCTCGCGTGCGAGGACGCCGCGCCGACGGTGTTGCGCCCGTACGTGGAGTGCTTCGCGGCGGGCGACGTAGCGGGATTGCGAGCGCTCATGGAGCGAGCGCTCGCGGGCGACCCGGTATTGCAGGCGCGGCGTGCGGCGTTGCGCGGAGCGGCGCGCGGCTTAACCTGGGATCGGTGTGCGGCGGCCACGGCCGAGGTGTATCGGGAGGTTTTGGCGGAATGCCGTTCGTGATGAGCTTTTGGACGACGTTCGCCGCGATGATGATTTGCGCCGCGAGCCTGCATACGCCGCCGCCGAACGCGGAAAAGCCGGTGCGTACGATCGGCGTTTTCATTAACGGGGAAGCTCTGCGTAGCGAAACGCATCCGCAGGTGATCGGCGGGCGGCTCTATCTGCCCATGCGCGCGGTGTTGACGGCGCTGGGAATCGACGTTACGCGCTCCGGGCGAACGCTGACCGGCGCTTTGCCGCAAGACGATCTGGTTATGCGCATCGGCGATTCCGAGGCGACGATCGGCCGGCGCGTGGTTTCATTGGACGCTCCCGTCGTCCAGGTGCGCGCAACCACGTACGTTCCCTTGCGCTTGCTTTCAAACGCTATCGGGGCGGTGGTTTCCTACGATCAACGCGCCGCGCGCGTGGATATCGTCTCCGCGTACATCGGGAAGAACACGGGGCCCGAGCAGCCCGCCGCCGGCGGCGGGGAAACGGTGACCGGGGTGGTTTCAACCGTGGATTTGCTCTCCGCGCCGCCTTCGATCACGGTGGTCGCCGCAGGCGCGGCGCGCACCGTCGACGTTACGGTGCAAACGGCCGTCTATATCGAGGATGCGACGGTGCATTCGCAACGCCGGGGAACGTTAGATGAAGTGCACGTGGGCGACGCGTTGCGCGCGGTGGTCGCCAAAAATGGGCGCGTGCTGGAAGCGCATGATTTCTACAAATCCTCCGGCGGCGTGGTCGCGGCGGTTTCTTCTTCCGCGTTCGTATTGGAAAACGGGCGCGTGGTGACGCCCTCGCGCTCGTCGACGATTCTTGTGAATCAGGCTCCGGCCGCGCTCGGGGATATTAAAATAGGCGATTACGTCACCGTTCGCTCCAATCCGGAAAGCGATGAGGTGCGTGAGATCATCGTTTCGCGCACTTCATCGCGCACCGAGCCGCCCACCACGCAAACGACGATTACCTCGTTGAGCCTTTCCGCCGCGCGGCCTTTGCGCGCCGGCGAAACGCTTACTGCGGTGCTGCGCGGCACGCCGGGCGGCGTCGCGAGTTTCGACATCGGCGACGTACTCACGGATGTACCGATGCGCGAATGGCCTGCGGGCATGTATGTGGGGCATTTCACCATTCCCGATCGTTTCAACGTTGCGCAAGCGCCGGTGTACGGCAATCTGCGCGTGGGAACGGCGAGCGCGCCGCGCGCGCAAGCGCCGACGCAGCTTTCCACCTCTACCACTCCGCCGCAGATCACCGAGGTGGCGCCTCGGCCCGGCCAAACGGTGAACACGCGCCGCCCCACGCTCTACGCCGCCTTCAATTCGCCGGCCGATATCGGCATCGATATTTCGAGCATCGTCATCCGCGTGAACGATCGCGACGTCACCGCTTCGGCCACGCGCGCGCCCACCTTCATCACATATAGTCCGGGCGTCGATCTGCCGGAAGGCGAGGTCGTCGTCTCCGCGCGCGTCGCGGATAGCGCGGGAAATGTCGGTACGCGTCAATGGAAATTCACCGTTAATGCGCGATAGCGCGAACACGCCGGCGAGCGCGGAGTGCGTGTTTTGCAAGATCGCGCGCAAAGAAATACCGGTGCGTGAGATCGAGCGCACGGAGGACGCGGTGGTTTTCGCCGATCTCGATCCCAAGGCGCCTTGCCACTTGCTGGTGATTCCCGCACGCCACGCCGAGAACTTGGGTGCGTTCGCGGCGGAGGCCGGGGAGCGGGCGGTGGGCGCCTTGTTCGCCCTCGCGAGCAAGGTCGGGCGCGAGGCTTCCGAGGCGGGCGCGTATCGCATCGTGGTCAACGAGGGAGCCGAGGCGGGGCAGACGGTTTTTCACCTGCATCTGCACGTGCTGGCCGGGCGGCGGATGGGGTGGCCTCCGGGATAGGGTTGTTAGGGCCTTCCGGCGTTGACGGTGCGGCTCGGCTCGTGGTAGAACAAGCGAGGTCTATTTTTGACGGGGGTCTGAGGGGAGGGTTGTTCATGGAAGTCCGTATCGCTCCGGGTGAAACCATTGAGAGCGCGTTGCGGCGTTTCAAGAAGGCCACCCAGAAAGCCGGCGTTCTGGCCGAGGCTCGCAAGCACGAGCATTATGAGAAGCCGAGCGTCCGCAAGAAGAAGAAGTCCGCCGCCGCGCGCAAGCGCCGCAACACCAGCGGAGCATAAGCATGACGCCGAAGGATCGCATTTCCGCCGAGCTCAAGGAGGGGATGAAGGCGAAGGATCAGGTGCGGGTCGATACGCTTCGATCCGCCCTTTCCGCGTTCTCGTACAAGCGGATTGAAGCCGGGCATGAGCTCACCGAAGGCGAGCAGATCGAGGTTATTCGCAAGCTGATCAAGCAGCGGAACGACTCGATTGTGGAATTTGAAAAGGCCGGCCGGGCGGAGTTGGCGGCGAAGGAAGCGCGCGAGCGGGATCTTTTGCAGGCCTTCGCGCCCGCGCAGAAGGGCGTGGAGGAGATTCGGGCTCTTGTGCGCGCGGGGCTTGAGGCCTTGCCTGCCGAGCAGCGCAATCAGGGGGCGGCGATGAAGGTGCTTATGCCGCAGTTGAAGGCGGAGGCTGATGGTGGGACGATTCGTGGTTTGGTTTTGGAAGAGTTGGAGAAACTGACGAACGCTTAAGGGCGCCTCGATACATGGCCGCCGTCGGCTCCGGCCTAGCGTTCGCTTTTACGCCTTCGTCCGAAGTTATCGCTTCGCACGATGGCGAAGGAGCATGCCTAAGCCATGCATGTCTTAAAGGGCGCCGCTTCTCGTTCTCTCAATGCATCGATGTTGCTTGCCGCAACCGGGCTGTGCGTCATATGGTCTATAAACTCGGCTGACGCCATACGCTCGCAACCTTGGATCGTTGTGTTGCTTATCGCCGGAATGCTCAATACCGTCTGTATCGTTCGTTCGTATCGGCACGCGGGTTTGCTTACCGCGTTATACGTTGCGGCCGTAGGCGTTGCCGATCGTATCGCGCGGGCGGAGTTTCCGGGAAGCGACGTTATCGATGCGACGCGTGAAGCCGTTCGCGTGCTGTTCGCCGGGCAAAATCCTTATTTTCATGTGTTCATGACGACGCGTCCTCCGGGGTCGCCGCTTCCGTACTTCCCGGGGGAACTATTTTTTTATGGGATCCCTTACTATTTGCTTCACTCGATCGATAATGTGGATAAATTTTCCGGCATCGCCGTTCTTTTTCTCCTTATTTCCTTGAGCCCGATCGTCGGCGCGGCGCGCGCGTCCTTAGGCGCTGCGTTGTATGCCGGCTTCTCGCTTGCCGCTTTGCGTTCGGTTGACGGAAGCAACGACACTTCTCTCGCTTTCCTCATGGTTTTCTCCATAGTGCTCTTGATGTGGAGTGAACATACGGGAAAGCGAGCTCTCTTCTCTATGAGCGCGCTGCTCTTCGGATGGGCGTTGCTTTTCAAGGTTCTCTCCTGGCCGTTCGCGCCTTTTCTTTTTGCTTATCTTTTCAAGCGAGATATGATGTGGGCGCGGAGATACGTGATGATCGCGGGCGGTTCATTTTTTGTTTTTCTCGCACCGTTT
>Ga0207021_1206_pt1 | contig 11781 bp, 9 predicted proteins | sample Alteio_BWMinCont_49_FD_153496 | JGI IMG/M metagenome (GOLD analysis project Ga0207021, IMG submission 153496) | Enriched cells from forest soil in Barre Woods Harvard Forest LTER site, Petersham, Massachusetts, United States -... | ecosystem: Environmental > Terrestrial > Soil > Temperate forest >... | reverse complement strand
TATTCGCGCCGTACCCGGTCCGCTGCCAGGGTCATACTGACTTCCAGATGTATTAATGAGGTACACAGTCGCCGACTGTTGCTCCATCATGGCAAGATAATAGTAGTTGCCCGTGAGAAGATAGGCGAGATACCCGCCGGAGCCATGATGCGCAATTTCCCAGACAAGCGGGCCGGCACCTATCTGCGTCCCGCCCCCTTGATTCTGTCCATATATCGTCCAATTTGGTCGGTTGGACGGCATGACAGGTAACTTCGTCTGGCTGTCATTCCAGATAATGCCGTAGCTACTCAGCGCTTTCGCATTCGCGAGCACTGAATTGTATGCGCGCACATCACCTCCGGAGGTGAGGTAGAGTGCATCCCACTTAGGAAGAATTCCGATTTGGTCTTGGTATCCAGTGTCACCCATGCTGGTTGTCCAGCCACCATGTTGATAAGGGATGTAATTCTGGTAAAGTGCATTGAGCGCTGAAGCATCGGGTATTTGATTGAGATAATTAGGGACCAAACCAGTGCTCTCGAGATAGGCGGTATTGAAAATCGGAACGATTTGCGGGTCACCACCTATCCATCCTTCTGCCGTCCAACTCGTATTCGCATATTGTGTGAGCGCAGGTGCGCTGTATACGGTGGTATTGCCGATGGTTACGCTTGGATTGGTAATCGCCTTGTTAACCGTCGCAATATCGAGATCGCCATTTTCAACCACCGCTTGAATCCACACCCTGCCGCTCTGGTAAAGCCGCACATAGAACCATACCTGCAATGTCGGATCGTTCCCCACCGCACTGCGATAGTGTGCTTCCACCATCTCGGGACCGCTGATCCAAGTGGAGAACGGCTTGGCCAGCAGGCTTGAAAGCGTAACCGCACCATAGGTTCCGAGTGACACGGTAGCAGAGGGGTTTGCCGCTTGAATGTCCGCAGCGGTGAGAATCACGCCAGTTGCGGCTGAACCGTCGGTGACGCCGATGGTGAAAGGGGTTCCCGAGATCAAGGCTGTCTCGCCAGAAGCAATTGCCATCTTGACGCTGCCGTCGTTCCATCTGTTTTGGACGATCACTTGCGAGTTGGGAATCGAGAGGACGGGCGTATCGGGAATGTCACCGTCCTTAAATTCAAGACCGACCGTGAAAGGAAGCGTGCCGGTGACGCCAGAGGTCAATTGGAAGGAGGTAACCGCGGCCCGCATCGTGGAATCGAGACGCTGTGTGCTGGCTTGCGCTAGGTTGAAGGACGAATCGTTACCACCGCAACCAACCAGCGCGCCGACGCACGCCGCAACATAAGTGAAAACCATAACGATATTGCGCATACAATCCCTCTCCGAACCGTACCTCTATTTGCATCGAAGTACGATTACCCGCAATTACGCTTCAATTTGCAAGGATACCGCACACCGCCCAGAGCAGCATCGCGGCGACTTGCGCACCGAAAGATAGCTTTGTGTCAGGCGGTATCCTATAGAATCTCCACTCATTGTAAATCAATTTTGATCAGGCAAATTTTCTGGAACGACAATGCACGCACTCAAAAATAGTTCTCCATAACAATCCTTACCTCGGCAGAAGTTTTCTGCAGTTCCGGATTCTGCAGTTCCAGAAAATACATGTCTATTCATACTCTCAAGCAAGAAATGCTCATGGGAATTTCTGCGGAGAAATTTGTACGATATTACCCGCGTCCACTGATGGACGACCAGGTTGCCCACCGCGCATTCGCACAACTTAATGGCGATTAATCCTGCATTGAAAGCACAACATTACGTTCATCGCTAGGAAATAAAAAAGGCCGCGACTTACATCGCGGCCTTCAAACCCAACGATAGCGTCCTACGGAATTACGCTACTTTCTTTTCAAAAAATTGTTCATCTTCAGTCGAGCCATGCAACGCCGTAGTCGACGATTGACCTTGCTGGATCGCCTGGGTCACGGCGTCGAAGTAACCGGTGCCGACTTCACGTTGATGCTTGACTGCCGTAAAGCCCTTGTCTGCCGCTGCGAATTCTGCTTCTTGCAACTCTACGAACGCCGACATCTGATTGCGGGCATAGCCGTGCGCCAGGTTGAACATCGAATAATTCAATGCATGGAAGCCAGCCAGTGTGATGAACTGGAACTTGTAACCCATTGCACCGAGTTCCTTTTGGAATTTCGCAATCGTTGCATCGTCCAGGTTTTTCTTCCAGTTGAACGATGGCGAGCAGTTATACGCGAGCATCTTGCCTGGGAATTTCGCATGGACAGCCTCGGCGAACTTGCGAGCAAATTCCAGATCCGGTTTGCCGGTTTCGCACCATACCAGATCAGCATATGGGCAGTAGGCCAATGCGCGCGAAATGGCTTGATCGATCCCTGGACGAGTTTTGTAGAAACCTTCGACAGTGCGCTCGCCAGTGCAGAATTCCCTGTCGTTATCATCGACATCCGAAGTCAACAAATCAGCTGCTTCGGCATCGGTACGGGCGATCACCAGGGTCGAGGTTCCCATCACGTCTGCTGCCAGACGCGCTGCATTCAATTTCTCGACCGCTTCGCGTGTCGGCACCAACACTTTGCCACCCATGTGGCCACATTTCTTGACGGAAGCCAGCTGATCTTCGAAGTGGACACCGGCAGCGCCGGCATCGATCATCGACTTCATCAACTCATAGGCATTCAACACGCCGCCGAAACCAGCTTCTGCGTCGGCCACGATAGGTGCGAAGAAATCGATATCGTCTTTACCTTCAGACCATTGAATCTGGTCGGCGCGCTGGAACGTGTTGTTGATACGCTTGACCACCATCGGCACCGAATTGGCCGGGTAAAGGGATTGGTCCGGATACATTTCGCCAGCCAGATTGGCATCGCCTGCAACTTGCCAGCCTGACAGGTAGATTGCTTTCAAACCGGCCTTGACTTGTTGCATCGCCTGGTTGCCGGTCAGGGCGCCGAGTGCGTTCACGAATGGCTCATTATTCACCAGATCCCACAACTTCTCTGCGCCGCGTTTGGCAAGCGTATGTTCGATTTGCAGCGAACCGCGCAAACGGACCACATCTTCCGCTGTGTAGTTGCGTGTCACGCCTTTCCAGCGCGGATTTTCTGCCCAATCTTTAGCCAATGCCTGAATCTGCTGTTCGCGAGATGCCATGTTCATTCTCCTGTGATTAATGAAAAGTGCTATGTGAAATCAAAACCCGATGAATGAATCATATTCCCTTTTGCGCACAGCAGCAATGTCTTATATAAGACATATAACTAAATATAAGTACTTAATATTCAAATACTTACACTTAATTTTTCGCGATACGGAATGAAATTCCTTAAAATGAAATGGCATCGTGATGCCCTGCAACCAATGCATTTCATAATGCGGAATGATAATTTCGGCTTGTGAAATTGATGCCGTTCAGGCAAGTGAGGACACGCCAGCAATCGCCAACGATAAAATATGAACGCAGTGCAAAGCCAGCACATGCGGTAAAGGCAAACATCGCGCCTGCGATTATTCCTCTACCGTCATCTTGAGTTTATTCAGTGCGTGATCCCACTGACGCGCGATCACATCCAGCGAATGTCGCGCGGCATCCAGCTTTGTCGGCTCGAACTCCCACAGGCGTTCGCGGCCGGCCTTGAAGTCGCGCACCAGGCCCGCTTCCGCCAGCACCAGCAAATGCTTGGTGACGGCCTGGCGGCTGATGTCGGTGCCAGAGGTCAGCTGGGCAATCGACACCGCCCCACTCACGCACAGCACAGCGATGAGACGCAACCGCGTCTCATCGCCCAGCGCCGCGAAGATAGGGGCAGAACTACCGGGTTCTTTAAGCACTGACTTTTGCACTGACATATTGCTCGATATTTTTCATCTGCCCGTCCCAGCCACCACTATTCATACGAAACGCCTCCAGGCGTCGTGCCACTGGCACTTGATCAAAGCCGGATTCAACAACCTTCACGAGCGTACCGCCATCAATCTCAGACAGTTTGAATTCAACCAACGTGGTAGGTTCCTGCGAATAGTCATAGTTGAGATCAGCGGGATAAGGATGCCAACGGAATGATAGCAATTTCTCCGTGACCATCTCGATCACATCAACATCAAAAATAATATGCTCGTAACCGGGATACGTAATCGGCCCACGCACACGCTGCCCTGCGACAAAATGCTGCCCCTTCAACGCCACGCCGAACCAGGCACCGAATTCCTCCGCATTCGATATCGCGCGCCAAACCCGCGCCAGCGGGGCTTTCAATACAATTTTTCGTTCAATACGATCAGTCACTTCGCTCATGGCCCACCTCCTTGATCGCATTATAGTTGGCCTAGAATTAAATGCAACCATTTGGTTGCATTTAATTCTAGGCCAACTGCGAGTAAAAATCCCTGGTAACCGCAGCAAACTCAAAACAACATCGTGCCCAACGCAAAGTGCCCATGAAAGGTACAATTGCATTTTGTACATATTCTGTTTGGCGCATGCTGTTAGCGACGCAAACCGTCGGCATTGTTCACAATATTATTCATGCATTTACATATTCTTTCTGGGAATTATCGCCAGCTGCGTTAACATCCAACTGTTACGAGAAATGAGACCATGACGTGTTTTCATAAAAGAGTTATTCATGCCATTTCTTCAGCGCGACGTTTGCGTCCAACACTCCCGAAGGTCAGGACTATGGGGGGGAAGGATGTTTCAAACATTGATTTCGCATTCAAGATTTACTTTTAAGACTAGGACACAGGATGAAGTATTCAAAATTAGCAGTTTTAATTCTCAGCTCGGCGGCAGCGTTTCTGATTAGTGGTTGCGGCGGAACAACGGTCAATGCAACAATCGGCGGAACGGTTGCCGGCTTGTCCGGCGGCACAACGGTGGTATTGGTCAATAATGGCACCGATCCAATCACTGTTGGCGCGAACGGCACTTTTACCTTCGACGTGCAAATTGCTTCCGGCTCCAACTATAACGTCACGGTTCAGACCAATCCGATCGGCGAGACCTGTACCGTTACGAGCGGCTCAGGCGCAGTGGATGGCGATGGCGATCAAGTGACCAGTGTGCTTGTGACTTGCGACGCAAACCCCGTTTAACCAAAGAGTACATTACCAAGTGGTTCGGTAATATTTATGTGGTTCGGTTTGAAAGTTTTCAGCTAACCGCGCGAAACGTCCTTGTGTCAATTCAAGGAAAGCGACTACACCAAGTCACGTTTATAGATATCTTCAAAGCGCACGATATCGTCCTCGCCGAGATAGCCGCCGGATTGTACTTCGATCAGATGCAGCGGCATTTTTCCTGGGTTTTCCAGGCGATGCGTAGCGCCGATGGGGATGTAAGTTGATTCATTTTCCGCCAGTAGAGTCACTTCATCCCCGCGGGTAACGCGCGCAGTGCCGCTCACCACGACCCAGTGCTCGGCCCGGTGGTGATGCATTTGCAGCGACAGTTTGCCACCTGGTTTTACGGTGATCCGTTTTACCTGGAAGCGGTCGCCTGCATCAATCCCCTCGTAGCTGCCCCACGGACGGTACACCGTGGTGTGACTCAGATGTTCGCTGCGCTTGTTTTTCTTCAAATCCTCGACGATCTTCTTGACGCCTTGCACATGATCCTTGTGCGCCACCAGCACCGCATCCTTGGTCTCGACCACAATCAAGTCCTTGAGACCGATCACCGCAACCAGCCGGTTCTCTGAACGCACCATTGAGTTGGTGACGCCGTCGACATACACATCGCCACGCAAGATATTGCCGTGGTCGTCGGCGGCTTGAACCGCACATAAAGCGGACCATGAGCCGATATCACTCCAGCCGATACGCGCCAATACAACTACTGCTTTGCGCGTCGATTCCATGACCGCGTAATCGATCGATTCGGAAGGGCAACGGGCGAACGCAACTTCATCCAAACGGCAAAAGTCGAGATCGCGGTAGGCGTCACGAAATGCCTTGTCGCAGTTGGTGACGATATCGGGCCGGAATTGCATCAATTGTTGCAAATAGTCCGATGCCCTGAATAAAAACATCCCGCTATTCCAGCAATAATCCTGCGACGCCAGGAAAGCTTCGGCGGTGGCGCGGTCCGGTTTCTCGATGAAACGATCAACCTTGAAGCATCCGTCAATACCATCCATTGCCGCGCCGCGCTGGATATATCCATATCCTGTTTCAGGACCGGACGGCTCAATGCCAAAAGTGACCAAAGCGCCCGTGGTTGCTGCAGAAATAGCGCGCTGCACGGCGGCGTGGAATGCCGCGATGTCGTCCACAGCATGATCCGCCGGCAACACGAGCATGATGGCGTCTTTGTCTTCCTTCAGCAGATATTGTGCGGCGATCGCTGCAGCCGGTGCGGTATTTTTACCAACCGGTTCCAATAAAATTCCAAGCGGAATAACCTCGATCTCGCGCAGTTGTTCGGCCACCAGGAAACGGTGCTCGTTGCCGCAGACGATCAGTGGCGGCATCCAGTCGGATGAAGCCTGAGCACGTTGCACAGTCTCCTGCAACATCGTTCTTTCCGACAACAAGGGCAAAAGTTGCTTGGGCAATGCCTCACGCGACAATGGCCATAGCCGCGTTCCGGAACCGCCCGCCAATATAACCGGGTAGATTTTCATGCCATTATTTCCTAAAAGCGATATTTAATATTTTTATCAATTTGATAATTAAATCAATTTGGCATTCTCTGCACTCAATAGTTCCCTTCCCTCTAAAGGACGGCAATCTATCAAAATCGGATGAGCAATTTATGCTTCTCACATGGAGATTAAAGAGGTTGTGCGCGCAATAGTCTAACCAGGTGCAAGGAAATTAGTCTTTCCACAATAGTAAGTGATGTAATCGATTGTAGCGATAGTCAAACCGCGAATGGCGATGATGTAAAAATAATAAGTAAAATTGCATCCAAAGAATGATGAGAATGCGGAAACTCCACACTCTCTGCAAAGAAAGATGTAACCGCTTGGAATAAGGAAAAACCAATCATCGAAGGAAATTGTCCCGATGAGCATTAATCACCGGACCGGAGTAAATCATACTTTCCTCCGCATTGCGGTAAAACCCAATAAGCCAATGCCAACCAACAACATGGCCCAAATATCGGGTTCTGGAACGGCACTGACCAAAAACGCCCCAGCATACTTACCGCCGCTCGAACCCGAACCAATTCCAGTGATAACAGCAAAATAGCTACCGGTAGGCAATGCATTGGAAACGGTAATGTCGGTGCCACCACCCAATTTGGCGCCGGCGGAATTGTACAGAGCCATATTCAGCGAGGAAATACCAAATCGGACTGATCCACCCAGCACCAATTCAAGCGAACTAATCCCGGTTTCCAGATTGCTTGCACTTCCAAGTGAAAAATTGATGGTGTCCGAAAAAGTGCCCTTACCTACATTATTGATACCGAAATCGGTTTCGCCTATGGGTAAGGTTCCCAAATTATACGTAGCGGCAGCAGCATTCAACGACACGGCCAAACCAACAGCAAGCAATAAACGACCAACCAGTTTAGACATACTACAATCCCTTCATACAATGAAAACACCTCAAAAAAAGCGTAGCGAGCGGTTAAACGCCAGACCGGAGATTTTTATCGGGTCCCATGAAAATACCTAAAACATGTGTGCTCATTAATATTTATAGAATTAAATGTTATTGATAATTGTATACCGAAAGTTATTTAAAATTTAATAGATATAAAAACAATTTTCTAATGTGACGTAGATGCTCAACTCGTTTATGAATTCTGTTTAAGTGTTCAGCAACAGGTTCTCATACTCACCCAAAATCTTTTCCCAAGTGAACGCTTCTGCATGACGCCACAGACTTGCGGTGCGCATGGTGGCGAGACGCGGCTCGTCCTGCAAAATGCGATCAAACACATAGCTGCAAGTGTCTTCACACTCGAAATAAGCTGCCTCAGTACCTGCGACCCAAAAATTGAACGGATTGTCATGCGCCAGTACGGGGTTGGCGGCACCCAAGGCTTCCACCAGAGAGGGATTGGTGCCGCCAACCTGATGACCGTGGATGTACAGGCGCGCGAAATAGCGCAACGCGCCAACCTTGTCGGCTTGGTAGATCGCGCCGGGAAAGATCACTTCGCCCGACGCTGCTTGCAGCACCTTGCTTTGGTAGGCGTGATCCTTCTCGTACTTTCCCAGCACCAGCAATTTCAGGCCTCTCGGCTTGCGTGACCAGGCACGCACGATTTCGAGTACCGAATTTTCCGGTTCGGCACGCGCGATGACAATCGCATAGCCATTGGCGATCACGCCATAGGGCGCCAGTAAATCGACGTTGGCCGTATCGATGCGCGGGGCTCTGTATGCGATGGTCGTGATTTTTTTGGCGCTGACTCGCGTAGTTAAATGACGTTTGATGGCAGGATGATCCGCCACCAAATGATTGCCCAGCCAAGCCCCGGCGCGTTCATTCAGATAAAACCAGGACCTCGCAAGCAGGCCCCACTTTTGCCGACGCCATTCGATGCCATCCATATTGATGAAATTGCGCAAGCCCTTGATCCGGTACCATAGGCAAAACACGGCGGTGTTATACCCGAGCGTCAAGACTGCGCCAGGTTCGCGCGCCGCATGCAAGGTGGAGCGCCAATCGAAAATGATGGTCCCCAACACGCCCTGCTGACTGGTGGGAATATGTACGCGTCGCACACCTTGCCAGACGTCTTCATGAACCGGACCGGCGCCGTCTTCCTGGCAATACACGGTCACTTGCCAGCCGCGTGCCTTCAGATAGAGTGCCAAGTGCTCGGCAAAAGTCTCAAATCCACCGTGATTGGCGGGAATTCCGCGGGTTCCTAATATTTTCAATTGCTTCGACATGAATGTTTGCTAAACCTGGTTACGATGGACTGCCATATTGTTTTTGAACGAAATTCAGCACCTGGGCGCAAATAGATAATTTCTTCGCAACGCTGCTTTTATGCTTTGCCCTGCATGCCTATTGCACCGGATTTTTTGCAAATGCCTGCTTCAATATTTGCCAACGCGGCGTGTTCTCGCCTAAATAATGCTGCTTGAGTTCGTTCGGTTGATCGGAGCTGGGTTGATCGTCATAGGATGGATTCCATGCGTGATATCCACCCAGCGAGTAGTAAGTCCAAGCGAACCCATCGGAATCGAGCAAATCGATCAAGTCGGTCAGGTACTGGCTTGCGCCGTTGGCCCAGCGCACTGCGCTGAACTCGCCGACGTAAACATAGGCATTGTTCTTGCGTCTGAAATCGACCACGGCTTGCATGGCGCGCGCCAGGCCAGCCTTGCTCAACTCGGGACTGGCAGCACTTGGATAGCTGACACCCATCGCGTAACTTGCCACTCCCTGATGCGTGAAAACATGTGGATCATACATGTGGAATGAATAGACGATGCGGGGATCGTTGACCGGCTTGAAGTCCTTGTAGCCGCTTGGTTCTCCTCCAGGGCCGGGTGTCACGACAATATAGTGGCTCTTGTCGTATTTGCGAATTTCCTTGATCATCGCATCGCGCAACGCCGGCCATTGCGTCGGCACGCCGACGCCGGTTTCCAAGGGTTCGTTCAACATATCGTAGCCGCCGAGTTCATCGCCGCGGCCATTGAAATGCCCTGCCAGCAAACCCGCACGATACACCGCTTCCCGCAGCAATTTCGGATTATTCCAGAATTGCGGCGAATCCTGGGTTATACCGAGCGCAGGATCGCTCGGCATTTGGTTGAAGGTGAGAATGGCGACCATTCCATGCTTCTTGCATTCGTCCAGCATCTGGTCGGCCCATGCGATATATTTGCTCCATGCTTGATCGGGCGTCATATTCTGGAATTTCGCCACTGTGCGCACGGCAAAGGTCAGGGAAACAGCATTGACCTTGAGGCTCGCCAGGTTGTTGATGTTGGCCGGCGTGCCGTATGCCATCGATTCGATGTTGGCGCCGCGCCACGGCCAATTGGGTGGCGCAGCCTGTGCGGATGCAAGCACCGCAATCAAACCAAGGCCGATTACAGCGAACATATTTTTCAAGCTGTTCATGGGTTCCATCTCCTAAATCGTTTTGTCGGTGCCGGAATCGCCATCACTACCCGTTCGCGCCCAGCATATGGCCGAAGATCCACGCTATTCCCCGTCTTGCTTCAAAATTTTTTGTTCACTGACGCGCTCATAGGCGAACAAGGCACCGGTCAGCAACAGTGCTGACAGGATGGCGGATTTGTTGAACATTCCTGATACCACAAACGTGCTGGCGACAATGGCGAGGGTAAGGCCGAGAATCAGACGGCCAATATATTTCCTATCGGTCTGCTCGGAGCGACTTAGCAATACACCTGTCCTGCCCATTCGAAACAACAAGAACAAATAGATAAAGACGCCGACGATGCCAGTCTTCACCAGCAGGTACATATAGCCGTTGTGCAAAATCGGAGCGAAACGGATCTGCTCATCACCCAGCTTCATATATAACCCCAGGTCGATCGTCGATCCCAGCCCCTGCCCTACCATGTATTCGGGAAATGTGCCACGTTCATAAGTAATGAGTGCCCTGGAAGTTTCAAACCCACGCCAGTAGGTATTGATCTCCTGCATGTTGTAAGACTCTTTGATCTTCAACTCTTGAAATGAATTCAACACCTTGTCCGGCAGCGATAGATGGGATCCGACCGTTTGCCTGGGTGGTAAAGCCATGCCAACGCCAATCACCGTGACCGCAAATGTAATGAACAGCAACACCCGTTTGCGATTATCGAAATTGAGCCACCCCATCACGCACATGCAGATAATGAACAATGACGCCTCCATGAAACGGGAAAAAGTCATGATGGTGGACACGCAGCATATGCACAACGCGAGATAAGCAAACCAGGTATGTTGCTTGAATAGGCGAAGTTTCATTTTCCCGGCCACGAGAAATAATGCGAGTGCCAGGGCCGTTGCGAAAAATCCGGTGCCAACGCCGGAGCGAATATCCGTCGCAGTTTTGTTCAACAATTCGGGATGCATCGCAATGCGTAACAGATGGAACAGCGCTATCAAGGTCGCCGTGATGATAAAAACCCGAAACAATCGGTCCAGCTCCTTCAGATTCAACATCAACACATAACCTGTCACCAAAGCCAATGCTGGATTCAAGATGTACCAGACGTCCTTGATCACGTCATAGGCTTTGTGCCCGGTGAAACTGAGCATTCCCACCAGGGCGATCAAAAACAGCGGTCCGGCGAGGCGCACAATCTCCGTCGGTATCTTCTGGTTTGAAGAAGCCCAGACCGTCACCGGAAAAAACAGGAAAGCCAGTGCCAACACCGTCTCTACCGGCGAAGGCAGGGCGGCGGCCAGGAACACGAACAGGCCAAACAGGAACGCCGGCCACCGCAATTGTGACTCCTTGCGCGCAGCAATTTGCTGCAATGGCAAGACGCCTCTAAATACGGCTTTCACCGATGGACTCATAGAGTTGCTCGAAACCACGCACGTAATTCCTCAAGCTGAATTGTTCATCAAGTCGCTGCAAGCCTGCGCGCCCCATTCGTTCCCTGGCCGTCTTGTCTTGGGCCAGAGTGGCGATGGCGTCAGCCAGAGCGACCGCATCGTTTGGCGCAACCAATGTGCCGGTCTTGCCGTCTATTACGATATCAAGCGGCCCGCCATGCGCTGCCGCCACCACCGGCTTGCCGGCGGCCATCGCTTCCAGCGCCACCATGCCGAACGATTCCGGCTCCGTCGATGGCAGCACCGCGATATCGGAAGCGCTCCAGATGCGCCAGATATCGGTCTGGAATTCCATCATCG
>Ga0207021_1205_pt1 | contig 12015 bp, 19 predicted proteins | sample Alteio_BWMinCont_49_FD_153496 | JGI IMG/M metagenome (GOLD analysis project Ga0207021, IMG submission 153496) | Enriched cells from forest soil in Barre Woods Harvard Forest LTER site, Petersham, Massachusetts, United States -... | ecosystem: Environmental > Terrestrial > Soil > Temperate forest >... | reverse complement strand
GTGTAGCGACGGTGAGAGATGGAGGCGAACAAGCTGTCCATGTTTCGTTTCCGGAAGGGCTGTCAGCGATTACTGGAGCGGGCCATCACTTGATCCTCTTTGCTCAAGAGCCACACCAGGGCGCAATCGTCGGGGTGACCACAACGCCCTTTTAGGAAAGTCGGGACGGGATGTAACCATCCGCGTCCTTGAGCTTCAAACATGCGGCACGGTAAGGGCACTCATGCAATCCGAATGCGCTCCTCCAAGCCATCTGCACAGGTAGTAATCAATATCCCGAGGCATAGATGCCTATGCCCAACCGACGAAAGGAACTCTTCATGAAGAGCAACAACGTAAACAACCTCGTCCTGGCCGCGGCTTTCGCCGGCCTTCTTGGCGGCACCACTGCCCGTCTCCACGCCCAACCTGTTTCCGGACACTCGGAAGCGACCGCCAGCTCCTCCGCATTTGCTGGTGTCATGGTCGCGGCCGATCAGAAGGATCTGCCGAAGCACGCCTGCAAGGGTCAGAACGACTGCAAGGGCCAGGGCGGCGGCGACAAGAAGCATGCGGGGAAGAATGCCTGCAAGGGTCAGGGCGCCTGCGCCACCGATGGTTCGAAGCCGCCAAAGAGCTAACCCCACCCCGTGTAGGGGGCTCATCGCCCCATGTACCTCCTACACGGATCTTTTGCGTTACCCAGGATCGGAGTACACATGCGTGCCAATCGTTTTAATGGATACACCGACTACGGCGTCGGGATCGGCCTAAGAGTTCCACATTACGACCACATTCTCTCTACGAAGCCGGTGGTGGACTGGTTCGAGATCATCTCGGAAAACTACATGGTCGACAGCGGCCGTCCGCTCAGGATTCTCGACCAGATACTCGACCAGTACCGGGTCGTGCAGCACGGCGTCTCGATGTATTTCGGAAGTGCACAGCCATTGAACCGTGATCATCTTAAGCGCATCAAGGAACTGACAAAGCGAACGAAGACTCCCTGGCTGTCCGATCACCTTTGCTGGGGCAGCGTTGACGGCCGCTATACGCACGACCTGCTGCCGCTTCCGTATACATTTGAAGCGATTCGCACCACAGCGGAGCGCGTTCGCATGGTACAGGACTATCTTGAAATCCCGCTGGCAGTAGAAAACGTCAGCAGCTACGCTGAGTACCACGAGTCACAGATGACCGAGTGGGATTTCTTGAACGAGGTCGTCCATACCGCAGACTGCGGCATCCTGCTTGACGTAAATAACATCTACGTGTCATCCCAGAATCACAACTTTGATCCGATGGAGTACGTGAACAGCATTCCCGCAGAGCGCGTCGCTCAGATCCACATCGCTGGGCACTCAAAGTGTGAGAAGTACACACTCGACACTCATGATCATCCCGTTCTTGATCCGGTATGGAGACTGTACGCTCGTGCCATCGAACGATGCGGGCCAACGGCAACCCTGCTTGAGTGGGATGACAATATCCCTTCCTTTGAAGAGGTCCACGGTGAAGCGCTCAAAGCGAATCGTTTCCTGCTCGCTGCCGAGTCACAGAGCGTCCCAACGGACATACCACAGCTTGAGGAGGTACATGCATGACACTTCTCGAACTTCAACGGCGAATGGCGGAGGATGTGCGTCGACCTCTTACGGCTGACTTCGAGATGCAGGAAACCACGGATGATGGGGCATCGGTCAGGGCGATTGCCGCGAGCTATATCAGTCCCAACGACCGGCTCTCCTCTTTCGAGCGCCTTGAGATCTACAATCGCCAATATTGGTTTCGTTTGATCAGCGCAGTATCCGAGGACTTCCCGACCCTAAGTGCCTTGCTCGGCCAGCATCGATTCGACTCTCTCATCCTGACCTATTTGAATGAGAATCCGCCTACCTCTTGGACGCTTCGAGATTTGAGTGGTAAGCTCCCTAGCTTTCTCGAGGCTCACCCAGAGTTTACGGGCCGGCGCCAGCGTCTCGCTGTAGACGTAGCGAGGCTTGAGTGGGCCTATGTCGAATGCATTCGACCGGAAGCATCGCACTCCACTGGCAACAGAAGAGGCGCAAGCAATAGGACCGGAGTCTAGACTATCGCTTCAGCCTCATCTTCAACTGCTTGAATTGAGCTATCCGGTCGACAGCCTTGTACTTGCAGTCAAGAAACACACGCCGGAAACCGAGATCGTGAGTAACGCTGCGAACCGGCGCGTAGCTCAGACACTCCCTACGCTTCCCGCGATGAGACAAGAGCGAGTTTGGCTAGCGGTGCATCGCTTTGAAGATTCCGTCTACTATCGCCGCGTAGATCGCGAAACATTCCTGTTGCTGAGCGCATTGCGTTCTGGCGCTTCCGTCTCCGAGGCTGTGACATTGGCCTTCGAGAAGACGAAGCTTAATGGAGAAGACCAGGCAAACGTATTGCGCGAGAGCTTCGCGCACGCCTCTCAACTGGGTTGGTTTTGCACACCCTACGCGGAGGATGAATCCGAAGCCCTCATTATGTAACTCCCAGTGAGGGAGAGTGCCATGAGCGAAGAGAAGGATCTGTGGCTGAGGGAGGTAGCTCTGTATGCCCTTCTACGTGTCGCATTGGGCTTGAACATCTGCCTTCACGGCGTCGTTCGTTGGGCGGCCGGCCTCAGAAACTTCGCCGAATTTTTGTTGCCCATGTTCCAAAGGACCCCTCTACCCGCGTGGTCCGTCTACAGCTTTGGCTGCGTGCTGCCTATTGTCGAGGCGCTAGTTGGCTTCTGCGTACTGTTCGGTTTTCAGACCAAACGCGCTTTAATGTCGGGCTTCGTTCTCATGCTCGTTTTGACGTTTGTGTCTACTTTACGACAAGACTGGCCGACGGTAGGAATACAACTTATGTATTCTCCGGTCTATTCTCTTTTACTCGCAGGAACGCCCGTTAATTACTACAGCATAGATAGCCGGTTCTAAGTTCTCAAAAAAATTTAAGCCGACCTGTTGTAACTTTTCTATCCAGTTGCGTTCCTATAGGCGTGTACTTATAGTCCGCGATATATATGCAGGCCTTCCCAGTTATCGTTCGACTGTGAATACGCATAACTTGTCTACCTAGGAGTATGGAATGAACATCATGGATCGCGGACCATTGGTCCGCGGCAGCAGGGAAAGTGTGTGCGCAACGCGTCTGAAGTTTTTCGCGCAGCGTGTAACCATATTCGCTCTATCCAGTCTAACGGTAAGCGGCTTTGTTGCCCCGCTTGCCATGGCGCAATTCACTTCCACAGGCAAGCAGCCGATCTCCTCGGAAGCGCTGGCCACAAACCTTCGCGCGAAGCGAGCGGCCGTAAAGCAGGCCCCAAGGCTAGAGCCTAGATTCGAGGCGGACTCGTCCACCTCGTCCACCTTCAACTCAGCACAGGGGTTCGGAGCCTTAGCGCGCGATCAGGGGCACCCCGGCTGCGACCTGTTTCCTGCGCCTGCGAATATCGGCACGAATGTAGACCTTTCATACTTCGGGCCCCCGCCCTCCACGGTCAACCAGAGCCTGGTCGGGCCGGTGCAACTGCTCGATACCGGGCAACTCGATTCGATTAACGGCACGATCACCATTCCTCTGTATAAGGGATCGGTCAAGAGCACCGGCAAGACGGCCTGGTACATCCTCACTGATGTTTCTGATCCGGGGATTGCCGCTGAGCTTGGCCTGAACTTTTCGGCAAAGATGAATAACATCACCACCGCCGCCAGGACCGGTAACCTGGGTCCCGATGGAAACATCATATTCGACAAGGGCACTGTCAATTTTGCCCCGGAACGGAATATTGTTCCCGGACCGGAAGGTGCCGAGTTTCCCCCCAAGTCCTTCGCGCCCGGCGAGATCGGGGATGCGAACTACAGCCCCTTCGTCAGGATCGCCAATGGCGGGGGCGTGGTCTACAACGCATCGATGATAGCTTACGATGAGGATGCAAGCCAGATCAACTTCCCTAACGGCAACGTCGACTACACCAAGGTTCATGACGCGGTCCAGGCGATCGATCCATACGGTATGACCGTCACTTTGGCACTCGTCAACGGCTTCAGCTTCGGTCGCCCGGTGTGGTACATCTCGATGGACGCCAGTATCCCCCTTGCGGCCGCGATCGAGCACAACACGTACGCTCCACTGATGGGTAAGCTTCTGCTGGGCAATGACGACAGCGCCGGAAGCCCGATCGAGCGCATCTTCATCGCCACCAACGGCACGGAGGGGTGCGATAATCCTCAGCGTCAAGGACTCTCGGCTGACCTGAACGATGGACACAGGCCGAACAACACATTGGGAGGGATTCCGACACTCGCTCTCGATTACAGCCCGGCCTGGGACGCGAACTTGTACACGTGGACTGAAGAGGCCATTTCCAAGGGCTATCGCCAGCAACTGCGTGAAGAATTCCAGATTCTCACCTACGCGCAAGACGGCTTAATCACCGGAGCTTCTGCTACAGCGCCGTTCGGCAGTGCTGGCTTCTCCATCAACTGCCCAATCGTCCAACGATTGGATTGATCAATAAGCTCTGCTACCTGTGGGATTGTTCAAACCTGACAGTCGTTGGGTTTGAGCAATCCCGCATTTCTTTTGACAGCGGGCGGCGAGGACCTCTCGACCCCGGTGGGGAAGTGAATGACCAGATCGGATGAACATTTCAGTTCATAGCAGGCGTTATGGATTGGCTGGAAGATCGGCACTGCGAAGAGTGCGGCCAGCACATCGGTGATGACAGGGAATGTCAGAGCGCGGTGTGTGTGTGCTCGGGGTGCGGTGAGCGCAAGGGGCACTATGACTTCGCTGAGGCCGAGCGCCGCAGCTTGGGGGCGGCCGGGCCGTGCGACCGGTGCCTGAAGGCGCAGGAGGTCCGCGAGTTGGAAGCCGAGCTGCGGTGCTACCGGGACCTTATTCACAAGAAAGTGAAGAAATGTTGAGGTGCACTGTAATTTTCCGTGAACCGCTTGTCAGATAGACATTCCTCCACGTTTCCAGCAAACTCCTTCGCCCCGCGCCGTGTTGACGAACTCCCGAATTAGAGAGAGGTTGTATGTGGAATTCGAGGGATCCGAACACCGTCGCAATTACCGTGCTACGGATCGTGGTAGGGCTATTTTTTGCAATCTTTGGCGAATACAAGGTATTCAGCACGGAGTTCACCCTACACGGCGGCTTTCAGGAAGCAGTTAAAGGATTCATCTCTGGAGGTGCTTATCCCTTCATGGTTCCAATCCTTCACGGCATTCTTCTGCGTTTTGCAGCGGCAATGGCGTTCGCGGTAGCTTACGGCGAATTTCTGATTGGTGTGTCGTTACTTATCGGAGTCTGGTCGCGCATCGCGAGCGGCTTTGGGTTCGCGCTAATGATGTCCATCTGGTTGTCCGGCGGTTACCCCGGAGAGTCCGCGGCTTTCTGGAGGTACTGGGGTGCTTCCCTGAATTGGTCTGTGCTCGCGGTTTGCTTCCTGGTGTTGATTCTCGGCCGACCCGAAGTGTTATGGTCCTTACGAAATTGGAGACCCTTCCGTTCGATATCCTAAAAACGACGACCGGAGGTGCAGGAGTTCGAGGGAGTGAATGAGATGAGTGAATCCGCGATTTTCAAAACTCAATCGTTGAGGTTCCGGAGAATTTCGCCGGAAGAGCAAGCTTCTGCGGTTGACAAATTTTTCGAGTCTATGCAGTCTCGCCGAACAGTCCGCAACTTTTCTTCGGACCCAGTTCCATTTCACCTGATCGAGACTGCCATTCGAGCCGCGGCGACCGCACCGTCCGGTGCCAATCAACAACCTTGGAAATTCGTTGTAGTTTCCGATCCGGACGTGAAGCGCAAAATTAGAGTTGCCGCAGAAGACGAGGAGAGTGAGTTTTATTCACACCGGGCTCCCCAGGAGTGGCTGGATGCGCTCGCACTGCTCGGAACAGATTGGAAGAAGCCTTTCCTCGAGGACGCACCGTACTTAATCATAGTTTTCCGTATTGACTATGGCCTCCCCGATAAGGCGGATGGGAGTGAACGCAAATGGAAACATTACTATGTGACCGAGTCCGTAGGGATCGCAGTGGGGATATTGTTGACCGCTTTACATCTGGCGGGCCTCGCGTCGCTCACACACACGCCGAGCCCGATGTCCTTTCTGAGCGAAATTCTCAACCGTCCAAAGAATGAACGCCCGTTTGTTCTCATCCCAGTCGGGTTTCCCGCCGCAGATGCTGAGGTGCCTGAAATTGGGAAAAGGCCGTTGAGGGAGATACTTGAGCTTGTCGGTGAAAAGGTTTGACCTATTCGCGCGCAGACCTCACCAGTACAGTGTACTTGTTGAATTCTCCATGCCCACACTCCCCTCTTTTTCTTTTGAGAGTGCGCGGCGAGGTCCTCTCGATCTGGTGGGAAGAGCGATTTACGTCGAACGGCGGCGCTACCGAGACGTTATACAACAATGAGTGAATAGACTTGGATTTTCATGACAGCTCAACTCAGGACGTCCAAAAGGGCACCGTAACCTTTCCGGAAACTGTTAGTCAGATTGGCATTCCATAGGAGGAGTGTCTTGCCATGTCCGCTTTTGACTTTTCATCCCGCAGAGGCCAAAGGGCCGCCACAGTTCAGTTCAGTCGAGCTTGGGGGATCCTTCCTCGCCATCGCCTGCTCTTTGTTCCTCGGCGCGTCCGCCTTCGCCCAGACCCCCGCCGTGGGTGCGAAGGCTCCTGATTTCACACTCTCAACTCCAACAGGAAAGGCCGTCACGCTGTCGACCGAACAGAGTGGAGATGATCTCGTTCTGGTGTTCTTGCGAGGTTTTCCAGGCTATCAGTGCCCCTATTGTGTAAAACAAGTTCATGATTTCGCAGACCATGCCTCAGACTTCAAGGCGAAGAACACGAGAGTGCTCCTGGTCTACCCGGGACCGCCCGCTGACCTCGATCAACATGCCAAGGAATTCCTCGAAAAGCAGTCCGAGTTGCCATCCAATGTTGTTCTTGTGACGGATCCTGACTATAAGGTCACCAATCTGTATCGACTACGTTGGGACGCGCCACATGAGACGGCCTATCCGTCCACGTTCATTCTCGACAAGAAGGGAATGGTCGTTTTTGAGAAAATCAGCCATAGCCACGGCGATCGCCTGTCCGCACAAGATGCCCTGGACCATCTTTCCACGAATTGACGTGGGGGCTGTGCCGGGAATCGCCGGTGCGGCCTTTTCTTCAAGAGCACGCAGGTCGAACATGCGAACCTCTCACAATCGTCTTCTACTCCTCCTCTCAGTCCTATTGGCTCTCTTCCCATTCGGCCATGCTCAAGTACGGGAATCGGAAACGGGTGCACCCGGGCCAGTCAAAGCCCAGCACCTCACTGCGGAGTTGATCTCCGAGACAGGGACAATCACGCCCGGTGGCAGGAGCCGAGTCGCTTTGGCGCTGACGCTTGAGCCCGGCCGACATGTTTATTGGGTCTACGCTGGAGACTCGGGAGAGCCCCCGACGGTGAAATGGTCGGTGCCAGCAGGATTTTCCGTTGGACAGATGCAGTATGCCGTGCCCTCGAGACTACCGCTTGGTCCATTGATGGACTATGGATACGAGGGCAAAGCTGTTTTTCCATTCGACCTCTCGACGTCGGCGCAGACTCCACTCGGGATAGCGGACATGAGGGCACACGTACAGTGGCTCGTATGTCGAGAGGTGTGCCTTCCAGGAAAAGCGTACCTCGATCTCAACCTCAAGGTAGTTCCGCAAGCATCTTCAGATACCAATAAGCTCATCGACGCTGCTGTTCACTCGGAGCCAGTCAAGCCGCCGACCTCGGTTAAAATCGTGGTCACCGCGACTCGCGGCACGTTGACGCTCAATGTAGTCACTGGCAAGAAGGAATTTTCAGCGGAGTATTATCCGCTTGATGACGATTCGATTCGGAACGCGGCGCGGCGGTGTCGCGCTTCGCCGTCAGCAGAAAATCGATCGTCTGCCCGGTCGAATCCACAGCCCGGTACAGATACTTGTCTTGACCCTTAACCTTTATATAGGTCTCGTCGACACGGTAGCTCTTGTTCGTGCGCTTGATATGGGGTTGGCAACGCTTGTTCAATTCCGGCGAGTAGGCTTGCACCCAACGCCAAACGCAACTGGCATCCACTTCCAGGCCCCGCTCTGCCAATGGCTCGGCGACATGCTCGTAGGCCAACGGATATCGCAGATACCACCGTACGGCTTGCAGAATTACATCGTCGGGATACTGGCGGCCCTTGAACGGATTTGTCACTGTGATCGGCATGGACTCTTTACCCTATCAGTCCTGATCCTGAACTTCGCAATGAAACCCATGCACCTGATACAGATCGATATAGTCCGTCTTCAGACGCGTCAGGCTTTCCTCGACGTCCTGGATGATCCAGCGGCGGGAGGCGCCTTGGCTCGCTTTGTCCTCGCTGAAGACGGGGTAGCCATCCTTAAGTGTGAGCAATTCGGCTTGTCCGAATTTCGAGGCGATGATCACGTCCTTGCGTCGCGGGCCCAGCGCCTCGGCGACGAGGCTTTCCTCAGTCCGCCGCCATGTTCGCCCGCCATATCGAAGAAATTGATTCCGACTTCGAGCGCCTTGTGAACAACGGCTACAGCCTGCGGAGCGTTTTGATAGAGAGCAAAGTTGTTGCAGCCCAACCCGACGACCGACGCCCGTATTCCGGTGCCCCCAAATTCTCGCATTTCCATACTAAGACTCCTTACTCTTCACTTCGCTGCAGATCCTCTGCAAGGATGCCAGTTATGAAGACCTGCCAGGCAGGGCGCAGGCGAGCTCCGCGGTGGTGACGACGGCCGCCTACTTCGCGATGACGCTGTCGAGCAGCATCGCATGAACTTCTGCGTCTGGGTCGGCGCAGCAATCGCGTACGACGACCAACCGATAATCCAGATCGCCGGCGTGGCGAACGGTCGACAGCACGACGCCGCTGGTGTGGACACCGGCGAGCACCAGCGTGTCGATGCCGTTGGCGCGCAGCAGCGTCTCCAAGTCGGTGCCAACGAACGGGCTGACGCGGTGCTTGACCACGATCGGTTCCCCCTCTCGTGCCGCCGCGGCAGGATGGATCGCGGCGCCTTCGCTCCCGGCCGCCAGCATTCCGTTTGCCTTTAGCGCGCTGAACCAGCGGTTCATGCGCGTGTAGATAGTATGCCAGTTACCGAACCGTCTCGGCAGCCCACGCCACTTGCACCCGTGCTCGGCCACATACAGCAGCGCATTCAGAAATTGCAGGTTCGACAGACTTACATTACCCCGCTGCACCGGCAGGCTGTCCTTGATTCTTGCGTACTGCTCTTCTGTGATTTCCATCTACTTCCACTTTACCGAAGTTAGATGGCATTAGTGTTAACACGCCCTAGCACCCCTGTTGCATCGGGAGATCCTTTACCGCTTGTGGCGTGGCGGGCAAGGCGAACAACTTGAGCGAATGGCACAAGCGGATGGCAATGCCAGCGGCGTCGTGAAGGCCGTCATCTGGCTAAAAGAGAACTTCGATAAGCCATTTTCGATAAAGCTTATCGCCCAGGAAGCGAACATGAGTCCTTCTGGGCTTCACCACCATTTCAAGACGCTCACCAACATGACCCCCCTTGAATATCAAAAGCACCTTCGTTTGCAGGAGGCTCGACGGCTCATGTTGGTCGAGGCGTTGGATGCGTCTGCTGCGGCGTATCACGTTGGTTATGTCAGTCGCACCCAGTTCACCCGCGAATACAGCCGTCTCTTTGGAGTCCCGCCATTTCGGGATGTGGAACAGATGCGACAACAGTCTCAACCAGCAGAACTATGAGGCCTACCTGCGGCTAGGTCTTGGATCGTCGGCTAAACGAAAGACGACTTTCCGTTATGGCTGCTTCCGTGCTTTAGAAGAAAACTTTTCCTTCGTTTTGCGGAAATGGGGCTGAGATGAACGCAGATGCTCGAGACTCTTCTCGTGGAACTGAATGCCTTCGATGAGAAAACTTTCGATGAGCTGAAGCTCCTGAACGCTGTACTTCGACCAGAAGTGGAACAAATCCTTCCGAATGGGTTCGTATAGCGCCTGACAACCCGCATGCGCCCTATCGCTCAACCGTACGAGCTGACGCCGGCGATCAACGGGGTCTGCTTCTCTTACGGCGTAACCTGCCTCCTGCAGCCTGTCTATCAATGCCGTCGTCGAGCCTGAGGTAAGTCCAGTGGCTTTCGCCAATTCTCCTGCCGTGCAAACCCCATCTCGGGAGTAGAGAAAATCGACTCCAGCGAGATCCGTCTTGTTCAAACCAAGAAGCTCAGCGATCACTTCCCGGGTCAATTCGCCTTGTTTCCCAACCTCACGGATTGCCGCATACAGCCGTTCAACTAGCTCCTTCGACCCTTTTTCTTTCTGCCTCATTGCCCTTCACTTTCCTCAATATCGCAGTCAACAATCACCCGGATGGTCAAAAAATCTTGAGACCGGTCTCCACTCGCAGTCCATCTTTTCCTTCGGGATTTCATCACCGCCCGAATGCGATGCGCGCGGCGTCCATCAAAAGGATGAGTGTCAACAGTTCCATTGGTATGCGGAACTGGCTCTTGAATGTCCATCGCTTTGCAAGCGTCTCATCCACGATGTCGGCTTTTTCAAATGCCAGTGCCTTGGGGATAAAGTCGAAGGCGGACCATAGCCGCGTTGCAATATGCATCCCGAGCGTAGCTAGAAGAAAAAATCTGATATCGACCAATCTCCACGCCATTACCAGCGAACAGAGCAGCAGAATCTCGAAGAGCAAGTGTGCCGGTAGCCAGAACCTGCCTCTGCTGATGCCCCCGCGACCGGGCTGAATCAAGTCGGGTCGTTTTGGCCAGGCCGGATCGATCACCAGATGCTCGTACATGCCGCCACCTAGCACGGCCGACAACACCAATACCTCAACGACGAGCAAACTCTGAATGGAAGATGTCATAGAGTCAACTTTTCTCTATATATCTTGACGGTCAAGATACTTGACTGTCAAGTATCGCCTCCACAATCTACTGCCGTATGGGCCATCACCACTCGCGGTGGCCATTGCGAAAGGCCAGCGCAACAAGTGCTTTAGCTTCCATAGCCAGGTCGGGGTCGAGTTTCATCTTCATGGGCGATCTCCGTACGTCTCCACCATACCGCCGCTGCCGCCGTGAAGTCTTACATCGTCTCGAAACTACGCAGCGATCTTTCGTGAGCGCCTTCCACAAGTTCAATTACCCGGACATCATCTCTAATGAGGCAGGCAATTCTTCTGCAAGAGGTTGTTCTGTCGCCTTGTCCAGGGAGAGAGGTAATCTCAGGGCAGCAGCAAACAGGAGAGCGTGTAATCCGCAGAGTAGAAGAAAGGCAGCGGTAAATGCGCTGGAGAGGCTAGCGCTGGACTGTGCCATCCCCAACCTCCATCCCAGGAAGGTCGCGCAGAGCGTAGTCAAAGTCGGTCCGCCGAGACGTTGCACAATGTTGAGCGATGTTGTCGCCATTGGCAGGTCCTGTTTCCTCACAGAAGCGTATGCAGCTGAGATGGAGGGAATGCCGACCGCGCTGAGGCCCATCCCACGCACAAAGAGAGCACCTGCGAGCACGGTGAGTACAAGTCCGTGACTGGCAAGCCAGATAAAGGGCAGCGTAGCTGCGAAGGCAAGAAATGCTCCGCCAGCTGATACCTTTCGGTTCCCGAACCGCTGCGTCAGGGCTCCTATCCATGGATAGGAACAGATCATCCCCACTCCAAGCGGAGCCAGCAACCAGCCCGTCGCACTCGGTGATTGGCCACAGGCGCGGATGAGATAGATCGGAATCAGCATTTGGCCCGCGAACGAGATTCCGTTCGACATGAACTGCGTGGTGGCGGACGCAGAGAAGGTTTTTCTCTTGAATAGCTGAAGATCGATGAGCGCCTTGTCCCCTTTTCGAATGGCCATCCTGAAGAAGGCCGCAAGCAGAACGATGGAAATCAGAAGAGTCGTAAGACCGGTGCGCTTGCCCAGATGATCCGATCCGTACAGGAAGAGCACGAGTCC
>Ga0207021_1203_pt1 | contig 12127 bp, 12 predicted proteins | sample Alteio_BWMinCont_49_FD_153496 | JGI IMG/M metagenome (GOLD analysis project Ga0207021, IMG submission 153496) | Enriched cells from forest soil in Barre Woods Harvard Forest LTER site, Petersham, Massachusetts, United States -... | ecosystem: Environmental > Terrestrial > Soil > Temperate forest >... | reverse complement strand
TCTGCCGCCAGGTGAATTTCCCGTACCGCTCTTTGACGTAGTCGCAAATTGCATCACGATCCGCGGCTCGTTCGTTGGAACCCGTCAGGACATGGCGGAGGCGCTGGATTTTGCGGTTGGTGGAAGGGTCAAGGCAGACATTGAACTGCAGCCGCTATCCTCGATCAATCAGATCTTTGACAGGCTCGAACATGGCGAGGTCGCGTCTCGCGTTGTCCTTGATTTCGTAGAAGGCGGGGAGCAGCTCAAAGCCCATGATGAGATTCATGAGTTGGAGAGCATCGGAGTGGCCTAGACCACTGAGCAATCGGATTGGTTCTGGTGCAAACTCTCGAAGCGGTAGGAATTCAGGGGGATAATGGTCAGATGCGAGCACTGGATCTGTTTAAGGGACAGCATTTCAACTCGGAGGTCCGCGCTCACTATGTGATCGCTAAGGATCGCCAGTGCGGGAGCATCGTTGATTCCGTCCTCCAGGAATCCGACGACGTGTCCCTTCCCCCGGAGGACGTGAACGATCCGCTGCTTGTGGGCAGGAGAGAGGCGGGCGAAAAGCGTCGTTCGCGAGTTGAGATTTTGCGCTCTCGAAGGCGCGTGGATCCACATGTCTGGCCTCGCGGTCGTCAGCACGGTGTTGCTGGTCATCGTAGGCGTCGTGCTGCTGATCGCCTGCTCGAATGTCGCCAATTTACTCATGGCGCGCGCAGTCAGCCGGCGTCAGGAAATCGCCGTTCGACTGGCTATCGGCGCCAGTCGCGGACGCTTGCTGCGCCAGCTGCTCACTGAGAGCGTGCTCCTCAGCGTCTTCGGCGGCATAGCCGGACTTGCCGTCGGCTACGAAGGCTGCCGTTTCCTCTGGTCCCTCCGGCCGCCCGAAGTGGCGCGCAATCTCGTTGATCCCAAACTCGATGGCGCCGTGTTCCTCTTCGCCCTGCTCCTCTCCCTCGCCACCGGGCTCATCTTCGGTGTCGTGCCCTCGCTGCGCGCTTCGAAGACCGGCCTGGTTGCCAGCCTCAAGGAAGAAACCCACGTTGCCGGACTCGCAGGCCGCAGCGCGCGTTTCCAGAAAACTCTGCTCACCGGACAGGTGGCGCTCTCCCTGGTCTCGCTGATTGCAGCCTCGCTCTTCCTTCGCGCCGTGCAGCGCGCCTATGCCATCGATCCCGGCTTCGACGATCAACACCTCGCCGTCTTCATGATGAATCCCGAACAGGTGGGCTATGATGCCGTCCGCCTGAAAGACTTCCGTCGCGACGTCGCGGACCGCGTTGCGAGACTTCCGGGAGTCGCGGCAGTCAGCTGGGCCTCGAACATGCCATTCTGGTCCAGCCCGTCGCGGGACATCCTCATTCAAGGACAGGAGCAGAACCGGAAATCGGAGACCATCAGCACCGTCGCCGACACGGTCGACCTCGACTACTTCAAAACCATGCGCATTCCGCTCCTGCAGGGCCGCGCCTTCACCGATGCGGATCAAGACGGATCTCTTCCCGTCGTCATCGTCAACGAGAATCTTGCGCGGCGCTACTGGCCCAACGGCAACGCGATTGGCCAGCACCTTCGTCTCACTGGCGATACCATCACGCGCCAGATCGTCGGCGTGGTGAAGACCAGCAACTACACCACCCTGGGCGAAACTCCGCAGCCCTGCCTGTATTTGCCCATCCGCCAGAACCCAGGAAGCGATGCCATCCTTTACGTGCGCACCGCGGGCAATCCGTCGCTGATTCTCGAGCCGGTGCAGGGCCAGATCCGGGATACTGATCCCAAAGTCGAAGTCACCGACATCCGCACCGGCGCAAAGATTGTGGACCAGGTGTTGTGGAATGCGCGCATGGTCCTGGGCATGCTCGGCGTATTTGGACTCCTTGCCCTGGCGCTGGCCAGCGTGGGACTGTACGGCATCCTCGCCTACACGGTGAGCGGCCGCCGGCGTGAGATTGGCGTGCGCATGGCTCTGGGCGCATCGCGCGCCTCCGTCCTGCGTCTGGTCCTCCGGCAGGGCATGATGCTAGTGTTCATCGGTGCAGGCATCGGCCTGGTGCTCGCGCTGTTCATCGGACGCGCGTTTTCGAGAATGCTGTTCGGGCTCAGTCCGGCTGACCCGCTGAGTCTGGCCGGCGCTGCTGCCGCGCTGATCCTGGTGGCGATGGTAGCCTGTTTCTTGCCTGCGCAGGCTGCCAGCAGCATGGATCCCATGAGAGCTTTACGGGAAGATTGAGCGAAGCCTATGGCGCGCCGCGGAGACTCCCATCAAACGCAATTCTCAATTGACGCATCATCGCCAACGCACTAGTCGACAGTGAATTGGTACCATCAGCCATGCAAGCGAGCCGCTGAAACGTCTGTTGGATGGGAAAAGATCGCCGTTCAGCCAAATGGAAGCAAGACCGTCACCCTCAAATGGTTCACGGGTACGCATTCAACCGGAGTCGAAAACGGCGAATCGAGAATAGCTCGAGATCATAAGACGGTTCCGAGCCTGACGCCAAATCGGCGAGTACTTCTCCCATGACGGTCGCGAATTTGAACCCGTGGCCGGAAAATCCTGCTGCGAGCACAACCTGGGGAAACTCCGGGTGCTTATCCACGACGAAATGTTCATCGGGAGTCATGGTGTAGAGGCAGGTTTCAGCGTGGACTAACCGGCCCCCCAGCAATGGCAACGCCTTGCAGAGACTTTCACGAACTTTGCGCTCGTCTTCACTCCTTACAGTGCGATCGACTGTCTCGGGAGTGCAGAAATCGTGGCTTCCGTGCAAGCCCACTTTCACCCCTTCCGAATCTGGGCCGGTAAGAGGAAAGCCATACAGGAGAGGCTGGCCGTGCTCCATCTCACGGATGTATACAGGCATCCGTTCTGGGCGGAAGAGGTCGATATGGTGCTCAGGCTCGAACCAGAAGACCACTTGTCGGGTGACGCTGAGCGGCAGTTGCAAATCCTTGAGAACTTGCGGCGCCCACGGCCCCGTGGAGATGACCAGGTAATCGCCAGAATATGTTCCGCGCGGAGTGCGCACGATTACTCCCGAGACCGAGTGCGCATTCCATTCGATGACTGGTTCATCGAAATGAAGCTCCGCCCCGGTTAATGCGGTGAGCCGAAGCTGTTGCTCAATGCATGCCTCAGGGTGAAGATATCCGGCGTTCGCTTCCCAAAGCGCGACGCAGTCATCTTCGATTTGAAATGCGGGATACAACCGGCGGAGTTCTGCGGCAGAAAGTAGCTTGTGTGGCAGCTTAAATAGTTCTGCACTCAAGGCGCTTCGCGAGACCAGATCTCCAGCTGGCCGCCCGATCATCAGTCCTCCGACTATTCGCATCAGGGATTCGCCTGAATCAGCTTCCAGCTTCTTCCAGAGCTCATATGCACGCATCAAGAGGGGAACGTAGCGATGATCTTCCCAGTAAGCCTGCCGAATAATGCGCGACTGGCCATGGGAAGAGCCGTGGTTATGGGGCGGAGTGAAATGATCGAAACCTAGCACGCGATGCCCGCGCGCTGCCAATTGAAGAGCAGTTGCGCTGCCCACGGCGCCGAGGCCCACGACGATGACGGTTACCATGTTGTGATTCCAGACCCGAGAGGCCTAGTGGCAATGAATCGTTACGCAGTTCTGACTAAAGATCGAGCACTATCCATGTTGGTGCATGGTCGCTGGCGTTTAGCTGCCCACGCGCCCATCGGTCTACACCGCCGTCCACGAGCTGGTCCGCCACCTTTGGCGAGAGCAGAAAGTGATCGAGCCGCATGCCTTTGTCCTTCGGCCACCGTTCAAATTTGTAATCCCAGAATGTCCAGAGCGGCCCATCCGGATGTAGCCTCCGCATCGCGTCGGTCCAACCTTGAGCCAGCAAACGCCCAAAGGCTTGCCGACTTTCTGGTTGGATCAACGCGTTGTTATCCAACGATCGAGTCGGATAGATGTCCTGCGGTGTTGGCACGACGTTGTAGTCACCGGCCAACACCACGGGGGCGCCGCTCGCCATGAGTTCGGCGGCATGGGCAATGAGGCGCTCAAACCAGGCCAACTTGTAGTTGAATTTCGGTCCAGGCTGCGGATTCCCGTTGGGGAGGTAGATGGAAGTGATCAGAACTCCCTGAACAGCCGCTTCGATGTAGCGGGCTTGGTGATCTTCAGGATTTCCCGGCATGCTTGCGCAGGTCAAGACGGGAACGTGGTTTCGCGCGAGGATGGCCACACCGTTCCAGGACCGCTCCCCTTGCCAGACTGCTTCGTACCCGAGAGTTCGAAGGGCCTTCGCGGGAAAGGCTCCCTGCTCCGCTTTGAGCTCTTGGAGACTAACCACGTCCGGCTCGGCTTTGGCTAACCAAGCCAAGAGGTTATCAAGCCGCTTATTGATGTTGTTAATGTTGAAGGTCGCAACTCTCATCAAGTCCCTCTCTGTCCCTGTACTTCTGGTCGGATAGTTGTCAGCTCCCGGTAATTCACCCTACCGGAACTGACCTACTACCTTCGGTTGTTTTGCATTCGTCCAGTTCGAACCTTGTGCAAGTCTGCCTCCGCTCCGAGCCGGTAGGGTGCCAGCAGACCGTTGAGGGAACGGCGGAACCAAGCGGCCAGGGACCCTTTGCGGTTGACGGCCCAGTCGAGCATAGCGCCGCCGTTGTCCTCATGGGCGCGTCACGCTGCTGCTTGCCGATCTCTCCTCCGGCCATACGGATGAGGCGCAACGGAAGCCAATATCGCGGTGGCGAAGATTGGGTGGCGCACTGAGCCGACCTGAGACTCGCACATCTCGCGAAGTGTTATAGAACGAACCGCCCTTCAGAATGTGCTCTCCGGGTTCTTTACCGGCGTCCTGGATCCATTCCCAGACATTTCCCAGCATGTCCCACAGTCCATAGCCGTTGGGCAGCTTTGTAGCCACGGGATGAGTACTGTCGTTGCTGTTTGGGTCGTACCACGCTAGGGATACCAGCGACTCCTTCGGCAGTTCTGCAGCTCCTCCGTAAGCGGCATATTCCCACTCCGACTCCGTGGGCAGCTGCATGCCGATCCGGCTGCAGTAGGTCGTCGCGTCCGCCCACCCGACCCGGTCCGCCGGACGATCCGCACCTTTGTAGTACGAGGGATCAGCACTCATGACCCGCATGTATGCCGCCTGGGGCACCTCGGTGCGGCCGATCCAAAAGCCGTTGCCAACGACGATTTTCTCACGATGCCGTTCGAGGCCATAGCATTCCGTGTCCCCCGGCAGGCAGCCCGTAAAGTAGCTGCCAGGCGGTATCCATTGGTAGGTCAGACCATCCCGGGGATTGACCTTTGAAGGGCCTCCGGGAGCTGCGGGGAGAACAACGGTCAGAGACGCCACAATGACCGACAGCCCAGCATGGGCAACTCTGAATGGCACCGGGCCATGATGGTCGGCCTGAACAGAGCGTATGAGATCAGGGAAGAGCGCCGGTGGTGGAAGATTTTGATCATCGCTTTCGGACTGACGATTTCGCTGGGAGTCATGGGCCTGATAGCGCTTGGGACAATCCTGTATGGCAGCCGGGCCGAAACGACTATCAGCCAGCATCTTGGCTTGCATACTCTCCCCGTTTCCTGGCGCATCGTGCAGTGGCTGGTGATAGTGATGCTGCTCTTCTTCTCGTTCGCTTCAATTTATCGCTTCGGGCCAAGCCTAAAAGATCGACGGTGGCAACGGAGTATACCCGGTGCGGTTGTAGCAATTGTGTTGTGGGTCAGTTCTACAGTGATGTTGCGAATCTATGACGAGCACTTCAGCTCTTCTCATCGGATCTATGGGGGAACTGAAGCCAGTGGCCACCCTTCTGTTCTGGCTATACTTCACTGACGCGGCTATCCTCATCGGCGGCGAGGCTAATTCTGAAATTGAGAAGGCCGCAGTGGAAACCGGTCACCTGGATGTAAGAAGACCCGAGGGACGACACAGCGGCGGGACTGCATCGGATACTAACGCGTCGTGAGTCTGGCCGGTAGTGTTGCAAGTTTCAAATGCAGACAAGTTTGTCGCCGAGCGCCTGTCGTGCGTTCTTAGGCTGCCAAATCGAAAAGGCTGTCGATGAACTGAATCTGCCGAAGAAGATCATCTCCTGCCACCCATCGAACTTGCCCCTTGCGGATCATGTGGACGGCTTCGTAGCCTTGAATCGTTCGCCGAGCCGTCTGGAATTCTCGGAAGCCCTGCTTGGCGTTCACGCGACGTTTGATGGCTCGATGATCCTGTTCGAGAATGTTATTCAAGTACTGTACGGGTCGGTGTCGACAGCGCTTGCGCAGCGTCCCTTCCTTCTTAACTGTCAGGGATCGCGGAACTGTAAATCGGCGCCAGGTCAGTGTTGATCACTCGAGGTTGAGGATGGGATCGATCGCCGAGCGCCTTGCGAAACAGCCGCTTGGCGGCGTCGGCGTCACGGAATGCTGACAGCAAGAAATCGATGGTGGCACCCTTGGAATCGATGGCCCGATACAGGTAGTACCAGCGACCCTTCACGCGAAGGTGGGTTTCGTCCACTCGCCAGGACTTGTTTGTCGGCTTGAGATGCCATCGCAGTCGCTGCTCCAACTCCGGGCCGTAATCCTGCACCCAGCGCCAGATTGTTGTGTGATCGACATGGAGACCGCGCTCTTCCAGCAGTTCCTCAACATTGCGCAGCGACAGAGAATAGCGAAGATACCACCGTACCGCACAAACTATGAGGCCGGGTTCGGTCTGACGCCATTTGAAGATCGCGGGTCGGGTTATCATTTCGCGATTCTTTCACGTCACCAGCTCGCAGCCCTGAAAGTTGCAACACATCCTTCTCAACTGCCTGGCCCGCTATACCCACCGCGTCGCCATCGCCAACCATCGCCTTGTGGCCTTCGAAAACGATCGCGTCTCTTTCCGCTGGCGAGACTATGCCCACGGCGGCAAGCAGAAGGTCATGACCCTTTCCTCGGATGAGTTCCTGCGACGCTTCCTCATCCACGTTCTGCCCAAGGGGTTGGTTCGCATTCGCCACTTCGGACTCTTCGCCAACCGTAGACGGAGTGCGGCGCTCGAACATTGCCGCGCTCAGCTCGGCGCGACCGCCTGCGTCGATCCGCACGAGCCACCCAGCTTGCGCTGTCCAGCCTGCTCCGCCATCATGCTCGTCGCCGAACGGCTAACCCGCAGCCAGTTGTATTTCCGTGCAAGCCTGATTCCGTCCCAGCCAAGAAGGTGCGGCGATGACTGCTCTTGAGCCCCTCAACACGCACTCTGCCGCTATCCAACCTTCCCCACGTAGTGCGCCGGCACGCACCGCAAAACTGCGTTCAAACTCCGATACCTGCCCTCAGGACTCGCCTCCGAAGATGCAGAACATGCCTGCATTTCACTCCGCAGCCCTCGTCCACGCCGCCGCAACCGTCACCCTTCGCCCCGCTTGCTCCCTGACAAGTCATCTGGCGCCCATTGAAATCCCATAGCTACATCACCGCGTCCGCCGCAAACGCCACGGCTCACTTCAAACGACCCTATCGAAACTGCCCCGGAGCAGCACACTGCGCATCCGCCCACCGCATCTACTGGGGCAGTCCCGATAGGGATCTATCGTTTTCCATTACTAATCCGCAGCACACCGCCGGAACTTGTTGAGCCAAAGGTTCCACTAACATATCGATTTCGAACGGCGGCTTCGCATCGTTTCGTACTCGTGGAGTCTCCTGGAGTTCAAAGCCGGATTTCTTCACAGAACCGAATTACAGTCTTCGCAGTGCCGCCTAGTGTTTCCTCAACCCGCGAGGTGACCACCAATGCATTTGCGGGAAAATCGGCACTGCCGGGTTGGATACTTGATTGGGTTGGCTGATTAAGCTCGGAGAAGCCAATAACTACCACGAGAACACGCTTCCTTCTTAACAAGCGCGCGACCAGTTCTACTGAGGGAGCATCTTCGTCCGTCTGCAGCTTGTCGCGCACGCTTCTCGTGAACGGATCCATATCGTTTTCGGCTGTGTACGTGAAATTTTGCTCCATCCGAACCGCGATCATCAGGTTTTTGCGAAGGCGCTTTTCCGAGTCGAGCTCCATCGACCACCGGCCGATCTCGCATGCAAGGTCCGCATTCTTGCTGCCGTCACTCCCCCAAATCAGCAAGCGGCTTTTCCGTCTGGCGAATACAGGGCGCACGGCACTGACACTCAAGGCGGACATCCTCTCGCGGTCAAGAAGCAGTGGTCCGAACGCAGGGTCTGTGAGCCCCGCGACGGTTTGATTCGACTCAAAGGAAGCGCGTGCTTTTTCGATATGCTTGCCGACCCATGCGTCGAGTACTCGGTCCGAATGGTGAAAGAAGCCCACGAGGAGCAAATTGGAAATCGAAATCTCCATGCCGCCAAGCCAACCGGGCAATTTCACTTTTGGTACCGATGCCAGCACGTCATTGATCCTAAGCAGAGAGAGCGGCGAGAGCCAAAGCAGGCAGGTCCACAATAACGCCAAGGCAAGATAGCCACCGACCGCGGAGGCGACGCGAGGCCGGTGCCTGATCTGATGAAGGACCTGCCATTTGATGTCACGGTTGCGAAGAGCCTCAAGAGCAGCCGCCGCGTCCGCAACACTACCAGCGCGTGCCTTAACTCGTCGATCCTGGCTCTGCTCCATTGCTATTGCCGCCGTCTGGAGCGGCTCCGTTGCCTTGATTTGTTGAGCGTTGCGCAGCTTCAAGGCAATACGCGAAAGTGAGGTCGCCGCAACCATCCTAACGTCTTCATTTTCGTCGTCCAGGGATTTCGTGAGAGCGGCGATACTTGGCTCGGCCGCCACGCCGGCATTCCCCAGAACTCCGGCAGCCCGTGTACGAACGGAATAATCCTCAGCTTCGAGCAAGCGGGTCGCTACCGCGACGGCTTCGGGCTGGTCGTCACGGCTAATTTTTCCCAGGGCGTTGGCGGCCTCAAGGCGCACCTGTTCGTCGGTTCCCCGTAGCAGGTTGACAAGTGCGGGCTTGGCCGCCTGAGCCTTTGGACCGATCGCGCCAAGGACAGGAGCGACGTACCGAGGAAGATAGGGATCCTTTTCTTGAAGCAAAGCAATCAGGTCGGGAACGGCCGGACTCGCGGCGGGACCAAACTTGATCAAGGCGTCACTGGCAAAAGTTCGATCGTCGTCGCGCTTCAACGCGTCCACCAGGGCAGGAACGGCCAGTTCAGCGCTCCCGCTAAAGCTCCCGAGAGACGAAGCAGCATGTTCGCGAACCGATTCGTCTTTATCTTGTAGCGCAGCGATAAGGGCCGGAACGGCCAGTTCCGGGCTCTGGCCAATGTTCCCTAAGGACTGAGCCGTAGCCCGACGAACCGAATCGTCCCTATCGTGAAGCGCTTCGACAAGAGCAGGAACAGCGACCCGCATGTCTCCCGGAATGTTTCCGATGGCATAAGCGGCTTGCGAACGCACTTCTGGTTCGTGGTCCTTGAGTGCTTCCATGAGGGCTGGAGTTGCTTTGCGCATGGGCTCCCGCTGGTCAACTGGAAAATCAGGCGAAGCGTTCTCCCCCAAGGAACTCGCGGCATTCGCGCGAACTTCGGCGCTCTTGCTCTTGAGATCATGGAGATTTTGTTCAAGGCGATCGTGATCGTCTTGCGCCCTTGCACTCGGAGCCACGGCAAGCGCGCCCGCAAGGTAGAGCAAGGCGAGAACCCGCGACACGGAGATTCCAGTCGTGGCGATCACCCGGAAAATCCAGCGGCACATTCCCACCTCATTCCTTCGCGCACGGAATCAAAATCCGAACTTAAGCGTCAACGCGGGAAGCAGTCTGCAAAAGCTGGCGCACCATCGACACACAGCATAGCGCGATGCATGCGGACTTGCCCACGCACAAGACCCGGCGAAACAGCCGGTTGTGAAGACCTGACCGAGGAGTCCCTGGCTATTACAGTCATTCCAGAGGTGTCGCCTTAGGAAGTGACCTGTGCCTTCCGAGCCGGATCGCTTATATTGCCGCAGGCCGCTTTCGGAGGCTACGCATGTCGACAGTCGCCCCGTCCCCGCAGACCAGCCACTCTACGACCTTGTCAATGGCGCCGCTCCGAAGACGATCGCGGAGGTGATCGCGCGTATGCAGGCCATCGACGCGCTGCTGCCTGCGAATGACGGTCTCAAACTGGTTTAACCGGCTCTATCTCATGGTGACCCAGCAGGTCGATCTGCACCCGCCAGGCGGCGTGTGGCAGAGCCCAGTCTGGCTCCTCCGCCTTGATGTCGTCTTTGCTGGCCTCTACTTCTCCGCCGTCGCCGGTTTCCTTGAAGGAGGCTCCGTCCCGTCAGCATGGAGCGCACTCTTTGAGGCGCGCTACCGAGCCGGCATCGACCGCATCCAATTTGCGCTCGCCGGTATGAACGGCCCACATCAACCACGACCTCGCGCTGGCTCTGCTGGCCACCGACGCCGACCTTGACGTGGTACCCGAAGCGGGCAGCCCCAAATTCACGGACTACCAGTCCGATCGCCAGCTTCGGATTAGTACTGAGAAACGCTTTCTCGTCAGTAAGCCAATTTTGATTAGTGTGGAGTCTCGCCAGACGGCGAGGGCGTGTCTGGGCCTTCATTCTTTTTGGAGTGGTGGAACGGCTTGGCAATCAGCTTTCCGGTACCTTTGCCGATCTTGCCGGTGCCCTTGACCGCGCCCACGCCCACATCCTTGCCGCCCTCTCCAGTGCCCTTGCCGACGTTTTCGGCCGCGCCAGCAGGATGCAGCGTCACGAAGTCGCCGGCCCCTTTCCCGACGCCCTCGGCAGCCTTGCCTGCGCCCTCGCCTGCGCCTTTACCGATATCGCCGCTGCCCCTGCCGATATCACCGCTGGCGCCTGGGGTTGGGTTGCGGGTTTGGACTGGGTGGACTGGGGCTGCGTGGCGGGCGCTTGAGCTTGGTTAGAATTCTGGCCGTGAGCGGCCAAGCCGAGAGCCAGCGGCGCCAGAAGCAGCAGCGCAACAGGAATTCTCATAACTACCTCTACAGATTAGATGTCAGCCTGCATCGGCCTGGCTGCACTTTCGACTCGCTTATCAGGACCAATCCAGCGGCTGGAAAGCCGAGCGCTGAGTCCTGAACTCCTCGCCATTCGTAGAACGTATTTCGGGTTTGCCTTCTTGCCCAGCGCACCGCACTTCCGTGGAGACTTCGATGCGTATTGCTCGGCAGCACTTCCAGCGTAGGCACTCCTTGTCTGCAACGTTCGTTGCCGGGCTGGTTCTGATCGTCGGCGCCATCCAGATCTCCTGTGATGTTCTCGCGCAGACATCCAGTTCGGACGATTCCGCGCACTTCGCCTACGACGCGGGCGTACCCCTCAATGTGAGGGAGATATCCGTCAAAACCCAGGATGGAGTGACGATCCAGGACATCACGTATACAGGCTCAAACGCGGATACCGTTCCCGCATACCTTGTCATTCCAAAGGGAGCAAGAAAGTTCGCGGCAGTGATTTGGGGTCACTGGCTGATGCCGGGCGCTGCAAATTCTAACCGCGAGGAGTTCCTGGAGGAAGCGATCGCCCTCGCACCCGCAGGCGTCATTTCTCTCTTGATTGACGCCCCGCAAGCTCGTCCCAACTTCAAGCCGATACCCAATTCAGTCCTGGTTGCCCAACAAGTCGTCGATCTCCGTCGCGGTCTGAATCTCCTCCTGTCACGTCCTGATGTCGATGCCAGCAGAATCGCCTATGTCGGGCACAGTTGGAATGCAGGGACAGGAGCTATCCTCGACGCGACAGACAAAAGGTTCGCGGCCTTCGTTTTCATGAGCGGGCCACAATCGACAATGGAATACGTCCTGTCTTCCGACTCACCCCGCATGGTTCCCATGCGGAAGACGACGGACATGGCGAAGGTGGAACAAAATCTGAAGTCGAATGCGTGGGCTGATCCCGGATCGTACGCAAATAAGTTCGGGCCTGCGCCGGCTCTGTTTCAATACGGCCTGCACGACGAAGAGTGGGTCCCGTTAGCGGATGCGAAAGATTATGTCGCAATGAGCTCAGGACCGAAAAGGGTAGAGTTCTACGATGCGGATCACGCGTTAAATGCCAAGGCCCGCACGGACCGTGACAGTTTTTTGAGAGAGACTCTAAGTTTGACTCCGAAGAACTGAACATGGTCCTGGTTGTT
>Ga0207021_1202_pt1 | contig 12127 bp, 8 predicted proteins | sample Alteio_BWMinCont_49_FD_153496 | JGI IMG/M metagenome (GOLD analysis project Ga0207021, IMG submission 153496) | Enriched cells from forest soil in Barre Woods Harvard Forest LTER site, Petersham, Massachusetts, United States -... | ecosystem: Environmental > Terrestrial > Soil > Temperate forest >... | reverse complement strand
TGCTTGGTCTGCTCGGAGGCGCACGATGGTCAACCCCAGAGGATTGACGGCGAGTTCATTGTTCTTCACGTTTTCGCGGAAGACAGCCACGCCCGCGAGCGCTTTCTTGGCTCCGGGCTCACCGTGAGCAAAGCCGTAGCCGCCGATCACGATTGCGATCAGACTTGCGACTTTCGCGATCGTTCCCGTGAATAGGGTTTGCAAGGCCGTGAAGCCGGTGTCAAAGGGAGAGCCGGCCGCCTGGGCGTGCGCCGCGACCGGCAAGAGCAGGAGAAGCAGGAAGATCGCTTTCGAGTCTTGCAATGCTCGAAAGCGTTTCTGCCATGCGGGCGAAAGGTTCATGCGTGTACCTCCGTTGCTGTGAAATGGACCGCAATCGAACGGGTCATGCCCCAGAGATTGGCGCGAAGTCGATTTCTTGTCCAAGGCTTTGTTTGCACGCCTTAATGCGTAAAACTCATCAATACGTTGTGGGTCGTAACCGTGCGGAGTAAGAGAACGCGGCTCGGCTTGCGCGCTTGTGGAAAAAATTTAGCTCGCAATCGCCAGATTGGCTCCGCCAAGTTCACGCGCGATCTCTGCGATCATCTTCTGCACGCGGTAGGAGACTCCCCGGCGATAGGTAATGACCAGTAGGAGCATAATACGAGCAGGATTCGCAACCGCGACTCAGGGTTTTCAAGGCACTTCTTGATAGTTGTGGTGTTCGCTAATCGATGGGCTGCTCATGGCGCAGTTTGCTTGTGGTCGTCAACTGCAGTTCGCGAGATCCGGATCCCAAGCTTCTGCATCTTGAGCTGGAGAGTCGTACGCTTCACTCCCAGACGAGCCGCTGCCCCGTTCGGTCCCGCAACCACTCCATTCGCCTCTTCCAGGGCACGCAGAATCTGATTGCGCTCCGTCTCTTCCAGAATCTCCTGAAGACTCTCACGGGGGGCTGATTTGGCGGTGGTGACGACAGGAGCTGAAATCGAACTCACATCCGAAGTGAGTTCTGGGAGGGCGACAAGTAACACAGGACCCTGTGAAATAATCACTGCCCGCTCGATCACATTTTGAAGCTCACGAATATTACCCGGCCACTGATAGCGGACAAGCGCCTGCATGGTCTCAGAAGGGATGGTGTCAATCACGCGATTGTTTCGCCGGCTGAATTCCTGAACGAAGTGCCGGACCAGAAGTGGAATGTCTTCTTTTCGCTCACGCAAGGCCGGCACCCTGATGGGGAAGACATTGAGCCGATAGTACAAATCAGACCGAAATCTCTGCTCCTCCACCATAGTCTTAAGATCGCGATTCGTCGCGGCGATCAACCGCGCATCGGTGCGAAGAGTGCGCGAGCTGCCCAAGCGTTCGAACTCCCGCTCCTGCAGCACACGCAGGAGCTTTGGCTGCAGTTCCAGCGGAATGTCGCCGATCTCATCCAGGAATATTGTCCCGCGATTCGCCAGTTCAAAACGGCCCACGCGCTGAATGATAGCACCGGTGAATGCACCTTTCTCGTGGCCGAACAACTCGCTCTCGATCAAGTCCCTGGGAATGGCCGCGCAGTTCAGCCTCACAAACGGATTGGATTGCCGGGAGCTGAGATTGTGCACAGCACGGGCAATCAATTCTTTTCCTGTGCCTGTCTCTCCATAGATCAGCACGGTAGATCCGGCGGGTGCAACCGTCTCGACCTCCCTAAGGACCCTGCGCAGGAGTTCGCTGTTGCCGACGATATCGTCAAAGTGAAGTTCGCTGCGAATCTCGGATTCCAGATAGACGTTTTCCTGCGCGAGCTTATCTTTGAGTTCAGAAATCTGTCCGTAGGCGAGAGCATTTTCAACGGCGATAGCGATCTGATCCGCGACCTGACCGAGAAAGGTAAGATCATCCTTGGTGAAGGCATTCTCGCGCGAACTTTCAAGACCGAATACGCCGAGCACGCGTTCCCGCATGATCAGAGGGTAAACACAAAGCGAATTGAGCCCGATTGCGCCCTCGAACTCGGCGGCGAGCTCCTCCCTGGTGGCGATCAGGGGCTTGCCTGTCCGGAAGACAATCCTGCTTCGTTCGGGTACGGATCCGACGGACATTTCCTCGCACCCAGCATGATCCGAAACATAGCGGCGTAATTCGCCATCTTCCGGATCCGGGAGAGCCACGCCTACTTTGTCGCATTGCATGCACTGCCTGATACTCGCGACAATTTCGCGAAGCAGGTCGCGCAACTCCAGCTTCGTCACCATCCGATTGGTGATGTCCAGGAGCAGTCTCAATCGCTGGTGCGCACGGGCGTCGTCCATGGCGAGCGCAATCTTATCCGCAACGAGCGATAAGAACCGCTGATCCTCGGTGGAATAGGCGTCTTCGAGATGACTGGCGAAGGTTAGGCTTCCCAACTGCCGGTGGGCCGTACTGAGCGGAAGTGCATACAGCGAGCGAAGTCCTATCTTGGCGAGCCGGCTAACCGCCTGCGGAAAACGAGTCCCGCCGTCCCCGACCCGGACCATGATCGGCTGCTGATTCCGGTAGACCCACCACGCTGCGGTTTCATCTCTCGGAATAGCCGATACAGCGCGCATTGCCTCTATTTTTTCTTTGTAAGGTTCCAGGAACTGCCAGCGGACTCGATTGGCCCCGGAATCGAGTTGACTTATGCCGTCGAATGGAACCACTTGATGCAGTTCGCTTACCAGGGTCTCGAATAGATCCTCCTCTTCCGGCTTCGATTGGATGACTTCTGCAAGACGAATGAGGGCTTCGTATCGGGAAGCTAGAGCTTTGCACGAAATCGCTGTTTTCTGGGCATCTGTTGCGAGGGATGTCTCCATAGATAGGCTACTCAGCAGATAGGCTACTCAGCCGATTAGATCACCACGTCGGAGAGGCAGATTCAGTGAAATCGGTCAGCTGCCCATTTTTATGGCAGCTGCCTATTTTTGTGGCAGCGTGCCAGCCCAATGCTGCGTGCGGACCATCGTCTCGCCTGGTTAACCCAAGGCATTACTGACATTTAGCGGACGCGCACATTTGGCACGAAGCGTGCCACACCGGGATTGGAATGTTACGAATCACCGTTGATCAAGATGATACGTCGTGCCGCCTGAAACTGGCAGGTAGACTCTGTGGCCTCTGGGTAGCAGAAACACAACGTGCCTGGCGTTCCTCGCCGTGCCTAGGGAAACAAATCGAAGTCGACATGCGGGAGCTGACAAGTATCGACAACTACGGGCGCGAGCTTCTGTCGGCCATGTATCAAGCCGGAGCACGCCTGGTCGTGGAGGGTGTGTGGATGAAAGGGCTCGTCGAGGAGATCACAGCAAACTCAGCCAATCGACGCCCCAATGGGGCAGTCGCGGAAAAAGAAAGTTCCCGCAGACCCAAGTTCCAAGAGCAGGAGAAATAACAAATGAAGATCGATTCCGTTCTGAAACCGAAGCACCTTGGGTGGGTATCAGGCGCCGTTCTCGCGGTCCTACTGCTCATTGTTCTGACACGCTCGGGGGCCAAGGCCTCGGTGCAGGCCCCACTGCCCATTGTAGAGGTTGCAACCGTCGAGCAGAGAGATGTTCCCGTTTATGGAGAATGGATCGGCACTCTCACCGGGCAGGTGAATGCAGACGTAAAAGCGCAGGTCACCGGCTATCTGCTCACTCGGAAATATAAGGAGGGGTCCTACGTCCGGAAGGGAGAACTCCTCTTCGAGATCGATCCTCGACCGTTCCAGGCGGCGCTTGACCAGGCAAAGGCGCAGCTGGCTCAGGCAAAGGCGCAACTGATTCAGGACCAGGCGCAACGCGCTACAGCCCAGGCGAACCAGCAGATGAGTCAACTCAATGTAGACAAGTATGCTCCTCTGGCAGCGGTCGATGCGGTCAGCAAACAAGACTTCGATAACGCAGATCAGACGAACCGCGCCAACAAAAACCAGGTGCTCGCCGCAGAAGCTGCCGTTGCTTCTGCGGAAGCTCAAATTCAGGTCAGCGAAGCCGGCGTCGAAACCGCCGGCATCAACCTCGGTTTCACACGCATTGTTTCCCCGATTGACGGCATTGCCGGTGTTGCGCAGGCACAGGTGGGGGACCTGGTAAACACCAGCAGCGGAGTGTTGACTACAGTTTCAACGGTCGATCCCATCAGAGACTATTTCGCTGTTAGCGAACAGGAGTACCTCGCGCTCCAGAAGCGGATATCGAACCCAGTCAAGGATCACTGGAAGCTGCAACTGATCCTCGCCGATGGAACCACATATTCGCGTCCGGGCGAATTTTATTTTGCGGATCGACAGGTAAATCAAAATACCGGCGCAATTCAATTGGCGGCGCTGTTTGCGAATCCCGGAAATGTTCTCCGTCCCGGGCAGTATGGCAAGGTCCGCGCCATGATCCGAGAGCAGCAGAACGCCATGCTCATTCCCCAGGCCGCCGTGAACGAGGAGCAGGGCAGCTATCGAGTTGCAGTTGTCGATAAGGACAACCACGTCAGCATGCGTGCCGTGCAAGTCGGACAGCTCACCGATTCGATGTGGGTTATCCAGAGTGGATTGAATCCCGGTGAACGAGTGGCCGTCGAAGGCCAGCAGAGTCTTCGGCCGGGAATGACTGTACAAACTAAGCCCTACAAGAGCGACGTCGACTGACCGCTGACTAATTAGACAGAACGCAAAAGGAATCGAATCATGTCCAAGTTCTTCATCAATCGGCCCATCGTCGCAATCGTGATTTCGATCCTTACGGTCATAGTCGGTGCGATCACAATTGCGACCTTGCCGGTAGCGCAGTTCCCAAATATCGCCCCTCCTGAGATCAGGCTGCAAGCCAACTATCCGGGTGCGGACGCGCAGACTCTCGAGCAAGCTGTTGCCGTACCCATCGAGCAGCAAGTCAGTGGCGTCGACAACATGACCTACATGTACTCGCTGAACGCCACCGCGAACCAGCAAACGACGTTACTTGTCGATTTTGATCTCAAGACGGATCCCAATACGGATCTGTTGCTCACGCAGTCGCGCGAGCAGCTCGCCACCGGTCAGTTGCCGCCCTCGGTGACCAGTTATGGAGTCACTCTCAAAAAGTCGACCACAGCTCCGCTCATGCTGATCGACTTATATTCGCCGCATGGTACGCACGATGCGAATTATCTGGCGAACTATGCCTACATCAACCTGAATGATCCTGTCGCGCGCTTGTACGGTATCAGCCAGACCCAGGTCTTCGGATCGGGGCAGTATGCCATTAGGCTATGGGTGAAGCCTGACCAATTGGCAAAGCTTGGCATCACCGTTACAGACATTTCCAACGCGATCCAGGCGCAAAACACAGTCAACCCCGCAGGTCAGGTCGGAGGAGAGCCTGCCCTTGCGAACCAGCAATTCACCTATTCCGTGCTGGCTCAGGGACGCCTGAAGTCGCCGGAAGAGTTTGGCAACGTCATCGTGCGCGAGGAGCCCAATGGTGGCATCGTTCGGGTAAAAGATGTCGCCCGAGTCGAACTGGGCACACAGGACTACAGCACACTCTGTCGCCTGAATGGCAAGCCCGCTGCCGGTATCGCCGTTTACCAGTTGCCCGGAACCAATGCAGTTCAAGCAGTAGAGGGCGCCCGCAAGCTGATGGCCCAGATGAAGCAACGCTTTCCCGAGGACATGGATTATGCCATATCCCTCGACCAGACCGCCCCCGTCACGGCAGGCATGAAAGAGATTCTCTGGACGCTCCTGATCGCTATTGTGCTGGTGATCCTGGTCGTCTATCTCTTTCTCCAGGACTGGCGCGCCACCCTGATTCCGATGCTCGCTGTGCCGGTCTCCCTCGTTGGAACCTTTATCCTGTTCCCGCTCTTCGGTTTCTCCATTAACACGCTCTCGATGTTCGGCTTGGTGCTCGCCATAGGACTCGTGGTCGATGACGCCATCGTAGTCGTCGAAGGGGTGCAACACCACATCGAGGAAGGCCTGGCTCCCAAGGATGCGGCCCGAAAAGCTATGGAAGAACTTTCCGGTCCAGTCGTAGGTATTGCTCTAGTCCTGGCCTCCGTGTTCGTGCCGACGGTCTTCATTCCGGGTATCACCGGCAGGCTGTATCAGCAATTCGCCATCACCATCGCGATCTCCGTGATGCTTTCAGCGTTTAACGCCCTCACACTCAGTCCGGCACTCGCGGGCCTACTTCTCAAGCCTAAGAAGCAGACACGCGGACCGCTCGGAAAATTCTTTGACTGGTTCAACGCATACTTTGAGCGCTCCACGGATAGCTTTGTCAGCCTGTCGGGCAACCTGATTCACAAGGCCGGCATGGTGATGGTGCTGCTTGTAGTCGCCGGGGTTGCCGCGTGGTTCTTCAGCAAACATCTGCCTACGAGCTTCCTGCCTGATGAAGACCAGGGCTACCTCTACGTCAATATGCAGCTTCCCAATGCCGCGTCCCTGGAGCGTACAAGCGCGGCCGCAAAACAGGTCGAGAACCTTCTCGCAAACACGCCGGGGGTTCAGTACACCACCAGCGTTATAGGTTTCAGTCTGCTCAGCTACGTCCGGACTTCGTATAACGCCTTCTTCTGGGTATCGCTGAAACCGTGGGATGAGCGCGGAAGCCGGAGCGAACAATATCAATTCATTAGGGCGCATTTGAACCAGGAACTCAAACAGCTGCCGGATGGGACGGTCTTCAGTTTCTCGCCCCCGGCGATACCGGGAGTCGGCACTGCTGGTGGCGTTACCTTTGTCCTTGAGGACCGTGCCGGCAAGGATGTCAAGTTTCTTGCCGACAACCTGACCAAATTCTTAGCAGCTGCCCGCAAGCGCCCTGAGCTCGCCAGTGTCAGCACTACGTTTATCCCGAGCGTGCCTCAAGAGTTCATCCATGTGGACAAGGAAAAAGTGCTGAAGCAGGGCGTGGCATTGACGGATGTTTACAACACGATTCAAGCGAACATGGGCGGCTTATTCGTTAACTACTACAACGACTTCGGCCGTACCTGGCAGGTGTATGTGGAGGCTGAGGCGCCTTACCGGGCGACGACTGACAATCTTGGGCAATTCTATGTGCGCAACAGCCAGGGGCAGACGGTGCCCCTTTCCGCGCTGGCAAAATTTGAGACTCGTTCCGGCCCTGAGTTCACCATGCGCTACAACGAGTACCGGTCCGCGCAAATCAATGCGAGCGCTGCGCCCGGTTACAGCTCCGATCAGGCAACCGCGGCACTGGAAGATGTTTTCAAGCAGACGATGCCGCACGAAATGGGCTTCGACTACATCGGCATGTCTTACCAGGAGCAAAAGTCGCGGGAGGGAATGCCGCCTTCGGTCATTTTCGGATTTTCGATTCTGTTCGTTTTTTTGATCCTGGCAGCCCTCTATGAAAGCTGGACAGTGCCTTTTAGCGTGTTGCTCAGCACGCCGGTCGCGGTATTCGGCGCCCTCGCCGCGCTCTGGTTGCGTCGCGTCGTGCTCGGCTTCTTTGAGCCTGCGTATATGGTTCAAATGGAGAACGATGTCTATGCCCAGATTGGCCTGGTAATGCTCATCGGTCTGGCCGCGAAAAACTCGATTCTGATCGTTGCATTTGCCAAGGAAGACTACGAGCGTGGTATGTCCATCGCTGATGCCGCCCTTTCCGCGGCGAGGCTTCGCTTCCGGCCTCTCATGATGACCGCGCTCGCCTTCATTCTCGGTTGCGTGCCGCTCTGGACCGCTTCCGGAGCGGGCTCTGTAGCACGCCAGATCATGGGAACGGCGGTGATCGGAGGCATGGTAGCGGAAACCTTCATCGGCAGATTCTTTGTTCCCGCGATCTTCTATTTTGTGGAGCGATTGTCTCCGGCGGATCGAGCGCGCGTCACGGCGCCGGCACCGCAGCACGGCGCAATCACTGAGGGTCATCAAGATGCGTAATCGATTCCGAAACAGATTCGGCACAAGATCCACATGGATCCTTCTCCTGTCGGCCTCCATGCTCTCCGGCTGTTCGGTCGGACCGAACTACCATCGGCCATCCATGCAGACGCCCCCGGCTTTCCACGGCCCTGATCCATCGCAACCGGCAGAACCACAAACCGCATCGTTCGCCGATCTGCCCTGGTGGCAAGTGTTCCACGATCCTCAATTGCAGGAACTAATCCGAACGGCGCTGAAGCAAAATTACGATGTGCAACTGGCGGCCGAGCGGGTCACTGCCTCCAGAGCTCAGCTCGGCATCGCCCGCTCGAATGAGTTTCCGCAGGTCTCACTCAATCCAACATTCAGCGGCGGAAAGGACGATGAAAACCTCAAGTCCAACATCTTTTCTCTTGCCGGAGACGTTGTGTTTCAGGTGGACTTGTTCGGGCGTTATCGACGCGCGACCGAAGCAGCTCGGGCTCAACTTCTCGGCACCAAAGACGCACAACAGACCGTAATCCTGACGCTCGTAAGCGATGTGGCGAGTGACTATTTTCTGCTTCGCGACCTCGACCTCCAGCTTGAGATCACGAAAAATACCGTGCGCACCCAGGAGGATTCCTTCAAGCTAACGCAGTTGCGCCTCCAGCACGGCGTAGCCAGGACTCTCGACGTGCTCCAGGCCCGGCAAGTGCTCGATACGGCGAATGCGCAGATCCCGGATCTAGAGCGACAGATCGGCCAGACCGAGGATGCGATCAACATCTTGTTGGGAAAGTATCCAGGCAACGTTTCTCGCGGACAGGCTCTGGGCATCGAGACTCCGGATGGCTGGACCTGGAACGAGACTCTGCCTCCGCAGTTACCCGCAGGGCTGCCCTCGGAACTGCTCGAGCGCCGGCCAGATATCCGCGAAGCGGAGCAGAGCTTGGTTTCTGCCAATGCCAATATCGGCGTCGCCAAGGCGATGTTCTTTCCGCAAATCTCACTACTCGGCTCGGGCGGTGCGGCATTTGGGCATAGCCAGTTTGGCGCCGATAATATACCGGCTCCGCTGGGAATCGGAACCTATACAGCGGGACTCTCCCAGCCGATCTTCGAGGGTGGCGCACTGCGCAACAATCTGCGTTACGCCAAGTCACAAGAGCGGCAGGCTCTAATCGGCTACCAGCAGACGATCCGGCAAGCCTTCGGCGACGTCTCTGACGCGCTGATTGGTTATGACAAATACCACTTAGTCCGCGAGCGCCAGGAACAGTCCGTGAAGGATCTTGAGGAATCAGTCAAGGTGTCGCTCATGCTCTATAAAGGCGGGACCGCAACGTATCTCTCTGTCCTTGATAGCCAGCGGTCTCTGTTCACTGCCGAACTCACCTTGGCACAGGCGCGAAACAACGAGTACCAGAGCCTGGTGCAGCTCTATAAAGCGCTCGGCGGTGGTTGGAAATAGACAGAAATGAGCTTGCCTGAGCAACTTCAACAATCCGACCGGCTAGACCCGCTGGTCTGGAAGATCACGTCGGTTGCTGTGATTGGCTCTTTTCTTTCGCAGCTCGATGCGACGGTGGTCAACGTATCGCTCTCCACGCTCGCCGTGGAGCTGCACAGCAGCCTCACGGCGATTCAATGGGTCACGAGCGGCTATCTCCTCGCGCTTGCTCTCATGCTTCCTCTGAACGGCTGGCTGGTCGAGCGCATTGGAGCCAAGGCTCTCTACCTCTGGTGCTTCTCTGCGTTCACGTTCTCCTCAGTCCTGTGCGGCTTGGCCTGGTCGGCAAACGCGCTGATCGGGTTTCGCGTCCTGCAAGGCATGAGCGGCGGTCTATTGGCGCCGATGGCGCAGATGATGGTGGCGCGCGTGGCCGGAAGACACATGGCGCGCCTCATGGGCTACGCGGCTGTGCCAATCCTGATGGGGCCAATCCTCGGCCCGGTGATTGCCGGCGCGATTCTGCAACATGCTTCCTGGCGCTGGCTCTTTCTCGTCAACCTGCCGGTCGGCGCATTGGCCATCGTGCTGGCCATTCTCTTCCTGCCAAAGGACCGCGAAGAAACCAGGCAACGGAATCTCGACCTGGTCGGATTTGCGCTGCTCTCTCCCGGCCTTGTGCTCTTTCTGTATGGATCGGACCACGTGGGCGAGCGCATCGGCCAGATCACTCTGGTGCTCTCTGTTGTTCTGCTTGCGATGTTCTTCAAGGCGGCAGCTCGCAAGGGAGACCGGGCCCTGATCGACCTTCGATTATTCAGGGGCAAGACCTTCGCTGCCGCTACGGTCACGCAGTTTATGTCGAACGGAATCTCGTTTGCGGGGCAGATGCTGATTCCGATCTATCTGATCCACGCCTGTGGCCGCTCGCCAAGCGCAACCGGCTGGCTGTTGGCTCCTCTTGGACTGGGGATGATCTGTTCGTATCCGTGGATGGGAGCGCTGACGCAGCGATTTGGCATTCGCAAGGTATCTGCCGGAGGAGCATTTCTAGCTCTCGCAGGGACGCTACCGTTTATCTGGCTCGCCAGTCACGGATTGAGTGTCGCGATACTCGCATGCACTCTTTTCGTGCGGGGCGCAGGGCTGAGCGCGGTGGGGATCCCTTCCATCTCCGCCGCATATGCTTCGGTCAAAAAGCATGACCTGCCGATGGCCACCACCTCTCTGAACATCGTGATGCGTCTTGGAGGACCGACGATTACGACGCTCTGCGCAACCTTCCTGGGATGGAGGTTAGAGTGGGCACATTCCCCTGTCTCCCTCTCAAGCGCATTTGCTGCGGCCTTCGTTCTGCTTTGCGTGCTTCACGCTCTTCTGTTTGCTGCTTCTCTCCGACTTCCACTCTCGATCGATAAAACGACGGAACAATTTTCCGCAGAAAAATCGTCAATGATCTTGGAGATGACCGAGTGATGCTGCCCGAAAAGGATTCCGTTTTGGAAAAACCACCCGATTTCGACTCAAATAACATCATCCTGTGCTCTTTGATCCCCACGTTTTGATGTCTCTTCTCGATCGTGAATTTCAGCAACTCGCCGATCGAACTTCCAACCTTGAGAGTCAGCGTGAGCTGAACAGAGATTACGCGCTGGAGGTAAACGATCGCCCTCGTAGACTTCTATCGGTCTATTCGCGTCCTGCTCTCTTCCACCACAACACCGGTGTTAATGCTTGAGTGTCGCGTCGAACAGCGCGAACATTGTCTGCCAGTGGCGTTCGGCGGCAGCGGCATCGTAGACTGGCGTATCCCGGAACACCCAGCCGTGTTTCGCTTGATAGGTCTCGATCCGGTGATCGATGCCGGCCTTAGTCAAGGCCTCCTCTAGCCGTTCCTTCATGTCATCGGGGAATCCGTGATCCTCGATGGCCCCCGCAATATAGACCCGTGACTTCATCTTCGGAGCGAGCAGATGGGGACTATCGGCCGCATCCGTCGCCAGTCGGCCGCCGTGATATGAGGCCGTAGCCAGGATATTGGCAGGGTAGGTCCCAGCCGCAGTTAGCGACATCAAGCCACCCATACAGTAACCGGTAGTGCCAATGCCACCTGGCTTCACATCGTGTTGCGCTGCGAGGTAATCGAGAAATGCCCGGGTGTCGGACATGATGTTGGCCGGCGTGGCGAGGGCGAAGAACTTCTCCATCAGGATCTTGCGCTTCTCTGGATCCGTGAAGACCACATGTGGATCCATCGGCTCGTATGGTCCGGACCGATAAAAGAGATCCGGAAGCAACACATAATAACCGTGGGCTGCGAGCCTCTCGCCGATCTCGAGCATTGCGGGACGAATCCCGAGTCCATCCATGAATACAACAACAGCTGGCCATGGCCCGCTGCCGGCTGGGCGATATATATAGCTCGGGCAGGTCCCATCATTCGTCCTAATCTCGATCTTGTCCATGAATATCTTTTTAGCATGGGCCGCAGCGGAATTCTCCTCTACCACGACCACGCCGTGATAGCACAACGGCCGCTGATTCTGCTGGTTTTGGACTGTTGCTGCGTACGTGCACAAAGTGGACTTGGAATCCATCGAGTGCGACTCGATATTGAGGGAGCTGGTTCAGGGTGGCCTCTTGCTGCCGCCACTCATAACCGTTTCGCCAGTAATCGGCCAGCGATTTCATGTAGCTGAGACTTGAGCCCAACTCCCAGCCAACGTTCTCGAGCTCGTCCGGCCATCTCGTAGTGTCGAGCCTGCGCCTCAAATCCGCAAGCACAGCGTCCGACACATTGATGGTGAACTCTTCAATGGCCATGTTCATCCGCCCTC
>Ga0207021_1201_pt1 | contig 12135 bp, 11 predicted proteins | sample Alteio_BWMinCont_49_FD_153496 | JGI IMG/M metagenome (GOLD analysis project Ga0207021, IMG submission 153496) | Enriched cells from forest soil in Barre Woods Harvard Forest LTER site, Petersham, Massachusetts, United States -... | ecosystem: Environmental > Terrestrial > Soil > Temperate forest >... | reverse complement strand
ACGCATGGAGACCGAGCTTGGCATACGCCGCGTACAGATAAGGATCACCGCTGCCCAACGCCGGCGCGAGCAGAGCCGAGATCGCGAGAATGCCGAACGTGCTTGCGACGACGATGCTATCGACCCGCTTTGGGCCGCGAGCGGCTAGGCAGCGATACAGAACGTAAAGCGAGATACTGCTCGCGATCGAGACGCAGGCCAAAGCGATGGAGATATTTCTTCGATACGTCTCCGTCCAAAAAGCGGGAGAGTCATAGACGGCCGGGATCGGTACGTGCGATTGCGGCGCGCCCGGATCGTGCGCGGCTTGATACACCAAGACCAGCCGCAGCCCAAAAAGAGCAATCAGACAACCTACGCAGAGAACGAGCATGCCGACGTTTTCATAGATACGAAAAGCGGCGAAGAGGCCCGGGATGTGAACCGCCCGCGCACCGCGCCGCCGTTCAAAAAGGCGTTCGTACGCCAACCCTAAAAAAACGAGGATGTAATACATGCGCCTTACAACCGATCCTTGGACGATCCGGCGCAAAAAAACGCCTGCCCCGCGATCATTGCCGATCCCAGCAACGTAGGTATTTTAAAAAAGAAAAAGAGCGTCGCATGTCGGCTAAAAACTTCGGAAACATAAGAACTCCACGCATTATCACTTAACGCGTTTGAAGGCGCCGCAAGGTGTTTCCAAACAAATTGCGCGTGCGCCGCAGTTGCCGCATCGTTCACATGCTCGGCGTGAAAAAGAAACGAACCGCCGGTAAACGCGGCGACTTGCACGATTGCCGCCTGAGCCGCCAAAGCCGCATTCTCTAGAAAATACCATGAAAATACCGCTATACAGAGAGCGACGAAGAGTTGAACGTACGCCAAATCGGAAGAAGCCGACCACGGTACGGCGAGCAACATAATTCCCCAACGAAGCGCGGGGAGTCCGCGCGGATATTTGCTATAAAGCAAAAGTCCGGCGGGTAGAGCGATCGCCATTTGTGTTATATGAATGAAAACCCCGCCCAGCAGTGCGAAAGCTGCGGGAATCACGATAAGAAAAGCTTCTTCGTCCAAAGATCGGCGTAAGCGATAAGCGACGATGACGCCGATGACGACAAACCCCGCATATGAAAGCGCCCCTAGGAAGAGCGCGGCGGAATCGGAAACGCCCATGAAATGGAGGAAGCTTGTAAGGCTATATTGCCCCCTATGCGCTATCTCCGAAGAAGCGTGCGCGGGAAGAACGTCATGAACGTACTCGACGGCTTGCTTGAAGCCGATTGTTTCATATGTGAGAAAGCCGAGAAGCCCCGCGCACGCCGATAATATCCAACGCACGGAAGGAACGCATATGAAAACGGCGATGAAGGGCGCGAGGCCGATATGCGGCTCGCATAAACTCACCGTTACTCCTAGCACTGAAAGTGCGTAACGACGACGGGAAATCGACCATGCCGCGAAAGATATGCCCGCGAGCGCCGTGGGAGCGATTTGCCCGATGAGCGATGAGATATAGCCGTCGGAAAAGAGAAACACGGCGATGAGCACGGCTAAGGGGATGCCCGTGAGCCGCCGCATACAGATAATGGTTACGGCGACGGAAGACCACAGGAAAAGTTGCCATAGTAATGCGGCGTTGCCGTACGGCAATCGGGCGAACAGCGCCGACGCCGCGAGATCGTAGCCCGGCAAAGGAACCGGAAGAACCGCTCCCTCTTCGAGCGGAAGAGCGTGAATGTCGCCGTTATGGTGTTCGCACGTACGCAACGGCTCAACGCGGTATGGATCGGCGCCGCCGGCAACGGCGGCTCCCCCGCAGTAAAAAGCATGAAAATCGTCGGAATACGATTGAGAGAGGCGCATGCTTAGAACGGCGATAAAAAGAAAAACGGCAACACCGACGCCAGCCGAGACACGTTGCGACAGGATGCTCACAAAACCGAGGTTACGGATGAAGCGCTTCGTATGCCTCTCGCATGCGATATCATGGTATTCTCATCTTGCTATGTTCGACACCCATGCGCACATTCACGATACGGCCTACGACGACGACCGCGAAACCATGCTGAAAAGAGCCTGGGAGGCGGGAATTTCCCGCATTGTGACGGTTGGCTGCGACATTCCCGACAGCAAACGCGCCCTCGACGCCGTGCGCGACCACCGGGCCTACGCGCTCGACGCTTCCGTCGGCATCCACCCGCACGCGGCCAAAGGCGCTCCCACCGATATCGCGAGCGCTTTTAACGAACTCATCGCCTCGGCGACCCGGCCGCCCGTAGCCGTGGGTGAAACCGGCCTGGACTATTACCACGAGAACAGCCCTCGCGATGCGCAGCGCCGCGTTTTCACCGAGCAACTTCGCTACGCACGCGAACGCGCGTTACCGCTCATCTTCCATACGCGCGACGCCTATGAGGATTTCATCGAGATTCTCCGCGCGGAATTCAAGCCGCCGATGCGCGGCGTCGTCCACTGCTTCACCGGCGATACGCGTCAAGCGCAAACCTACGTTGAGGAATTCGGCTTACGGCTGGGCATCGGCGGCGTTCTCACCTTCAAAAACGCGCAAGCGTTGCGCGAGGCGGTGCTCGCCGTGGGCTTGGAGCATATCGTTCTAGAAACCGATTGCCCCTATCTCGCCCCGGTTCCCCACCGAGGACAACGCAACGAACCCGCGTACGCGGCGGCGACGGCTGAAAAGCTGGCGGAGCTCTTCGGCGTTACAAAAGACAAGATCATCGCGAAGACGACGACCACAGCTTCGGCGCTCTTTCAACCATAAGGCCGAGCCGCCGCCCAATTACGCTCGAAGGTCGAACGCAGCACGCCCACCATGGAGGCCGAGCCGGTTCGCGCGCCCCAATCCACCGTGTCCGGAAAACCCGTCGTGGCGTTGGCCGAACCCACCCAGGCGCGCTCGCCTGCGACGCATAGCTTCTCATCCCGGCCGCCGCTCTCGACGCGAACCTGCGCTCCGGCCGCCCTCAATCGCTCAAGAACGCGCGCCTCGCGCTCCCCGTGGATGTCGCGCGAACTCACCAACAAGCGAACCGCTTCGCCCGCCTTCGCTCGCTCCAGCAACGCGTCGGCGACGACGCCGCTTCCGAAAGATTCCGACTCCACGGCAACCTCGCCGCTCCCTGAGCGCCTGATCGTATCCGCTTCCAACGCCAGGGCCTCGCGCTTGCGAATCGCGATGCCCGCCGGTTTGCCCCGCTCCCCACGCATGGCCGCGCGCACGGCCGCCGCGTCGCCGGCATCCCTCGTGGTCACGATCGTATCCCGTCCGTCGGCAAGCCAATTCCTATCGTCCAGGAAAAGCCGCCCGTCCACGATCGCGGCCTTGAGGTGTAACGGCGCTGCGGGGTCGCCTTGCGCAAGCCCGGCGTCGACGCCGTGCTCGCGCATCTCCGCAACCATCGAGGCGTTAGCCCTCGCTCGGGCTCCGGAGCCGCTCGGATCATACGGCTCGGACTCCAAACGCACCCGAACCCGCGCCCCACGCTCGGCTGCGGTTTCCAAAGCGGCCAAAACGCCCTTTTTCCCTCGCGCGAGCAACGACGCGGTCAAATCCACCGTGCGGGCGCTCTCCAGCGCCAGCAAGAAACTCGCTCCGGAGGCAATTCGTAAACTCATCCCCTTTCTTTCACGCCGAAAGGCATGAACGGCAAGACCGAACGCGAACCTCCGGCGCACGAGCATGGATAAAGCCGTCTACGTCCGCGAGATGTTCGCGACGATCGCGCCTCGATACGACACGACCAACCGCATCCTCACCGGCGGAGTGGACGAGTTCTGGCGCCGCCGCGCCGTGCGCGAGCTTTCCCCTCCGCCGGGCGGGAGCGTCGTCGACCTCTGCTGCGGCACGGGCGACCTCTCGTTCCACCTCGTCCGATCGAACACAACGCTCTCCGTGGCCGGCGTGGATTTTTGCGAACCCATGCTGGAAGGCGCACGCAAACGCGCGCCGCGCGAAGATCCCGATCAACGCGTCGCGTTTCAAACGGCCGACGTCGCCAAGCTGCCTTTCGCGAGCGCGAGCTTCGACGGCGCGATCATGGGCTTCTCGATGCGCAACGTGGTCGACATCGCGACGACCTTACGCGAAATCCGGCGCGTGCTCAAACCCGGCGCGCGTTTCGTGAACCTCGACGTGAGCCGTGCGCCCAACCCGCTCTTTCGCCGTGCGTTCAATCTCTATTTTTACGGCCTGGTCCCTTTCATCGGCGGCCTCGTCGGCGGCTCCAAAAGCGCCTACCGCTACCTCCCCGATTCGCTCACAAATTATCCCGACGCCGACGGGCTGGCCGAACGCTTCACGGCGGTGGGCTTTCGTGAAGCGCGTTATATCCGTTTAGCGGGCGGCGCGATCGCCGTCCATGTGGGGACCGCATGATAGGCGAACGCCCTCAAGCCGCCGCGCTCGATCTCCACGCGCTCGTCGAAGCGTTTTTCCGTACGTCTTTTTCAACCGATAATCCCATCATCACCGAAGTGGTGCGCCGCATGCTCAACGCGGGCGGCAAACGTTTGCGCCCGCTTCTCACGCTCATGGCGGCCGAAGCGAGCGGCGCCGATCCGCGCAACCATCTGCCGTTGGCCGCGTACATGGAGCTCTTTCATGTGGCGACGCTCATTCACGACGACGTGGTGGATCGCGCGCAAACCCGGCGCGGCGTCAACGCCGCGCATATTGATTTCGGCAACCGCGTCAGCGTCTTGGCGGGCGATTATCTCTTCGCATGGATCTTCCGTAATATCACACGCGATTATCCTCATCCCATTCCGCACATCCTCTCCTCCGCGTTAGCCGATATTACCGACGGCGAAGTCTTGCAATTGCGCGCGCTGGGCGATCTCGACGCTTCGGTTTCCTCCTATATCGAGGTGGTGACGAAGAAAACGGCCGCGCTTTTCGCCGCCTCCGCCGAATGCGGGGCGATCGCGGCCGGAGCGGAGCCGGCGCAGGCGGCGGCGTTACGCGCTTTCGGCATGTATTTCGGCATCGCGTTCCAAATGCTCGACGACCTGCTCGATATGACGGCGACCCAAGCCCAGATCGGCAAACCCGTCGGCAACGATTTGCGCGAACATAAGATGACGCTTCCGCTCATCTTCGCCTTGCGAACGGGCGACGGCGAGCTGCACGCCGCCGTCGAACGCTTCTACGCCGAGGAAGACGCGGCGGAAGACGACGCTCGCATCGCCGAGATCATAACGGCCGTCACGCGCGCGGGCGGGCTCGCGCAAACCGTTGAAGCCGTTGCGAATTACACGGAACAAGCCAAAGCCGCGCTCGTTCCCCTGGGTAATACCCCCATGCGGACGAACTTTGAAGCATTGGCCGACACTCTCATTTGCGGCGCAACGGAAAGGTTCTAAGCGTATGATCGGTGGTTGGGAAATCCCCGTGCTCGTTATCGGGGCGTTGGTATTGTTCGGAGCCGACAAGGTTCCCAAGCTCGCGCGCAGCCTGGGGCAAGCGAAAAAAGAATTCATGGTGGGGCAAGGCGAGCACGATGCGCCGACCGACCCGCAAACCCCCGCCGAAAAACAGCCGGAGACCAAACAACCATAACGCAAGAACAGGCATCCGCGCCGGCAGAGCATTCCGCGTGGGATCAAAAAGAGATGTCTTTCACCGATCACCTGCGAGAGCTGCGCACGCGTTTGCTTATTTCGCTGGGCTCCTTGGGCGTGCTTGCGGTAGCGCTTTTTTGGCCCTCGCAGTTCATCATCATCGGGTTGAAAAATCTCTATCTGCCCACGATCGAACTGAACGCGTTCGGCCCCACCGACGTGATAGGCGCCGAGTTTAAGTTTTCCTTGTACGGCGCGATCGTGCTCGGATTGCCGATCATGCTCTATCAAATGTGGATGTTTATCGTCCCGGCCTTTCATCCGCGCACGCGGCGCATCGTCTACGCATACACGCTTCCATCCATTCTTTTGGCCGCCGCCGGCATCGCGTTCTGCCATTTCTTCATCATCCGCCGCGTGCTCGGCGCGCTGTTGGCGATGACGGCGGGCATCGCGAAAACAACCTTCGGCATCGATGCGACGTTGAATCTGATACTGCTGCTCTTCCTCGCGTTCGCCCTGATCTTCCAAACGCCGGTGGTGATGCTCGCGCTCGCGCGCATCGGCATCATCAACGTCGGCATGTTGCGCACGTATAGGCGCTACGCCGCGATGGGCATTCTTCTCCTCGGCGGCATCGCCGCGCCGGACGCTTCTCCCATGACCATGCTGTTGCTCGCCGCGCCGATGTATGCGTTGTACGAAGCGAGCATCTGGATCATCGCGTTCTTTGAGAAATCATGGCGAGCAACTTCATGACCGCCCTACGAGAGCAGTTCCAAGAACTTTGGTCCGAGTTCCTCACGCTGTTTTCCAACATACTCTTCGCCGTTTCGCTCTTCGCGGTATGGGGCTTGATGACGCTCATCGGCGTTATCGTGGATCAAGGCAAAGATCCGGCGTTCTACACCCAAAACTACCTACCGGCCCTCGCGCGGCTCGTGTTGCGCCTGCACCTCGATAACATTTACCACTCCATCGCCTATGTGGGCGTCATCGGCGTTATTTTGGTTTCGCTGGCCGTCTGCACGTTCAAACGCGTGATCCCGGCGCGCCTGCCGCCGTTGCGCGCGGTGACGATCGAAAAAATACCGCTCAACGCATCCTTGCTGGTCGTGGGCGAAGAGCGCGCGGTGCGTTCGCGCGTCGAGCGTTTCTTCGCCGAGCGGGGTTGGAACGTTCGTAAGAAAGAGTTGGGCGGAACCGAGTGGACCTTCGCCGATAAGCACAACTGGGCGCGGCGCGGCGTCTTGGTGGCGCATATCGGCTTTGTGATCATCGCCGCCGGAACCACGATCTATTGGTGGAAGGGCTTCTCCGGCGAGGCGGTGGTTCTCACCGGGCAAACCGTGACGATTCCGCGCAGTGGCGCGAGCTTGCATCTGGACCATTTCGCGTATCAATTCACGCCGATTCACACGCGCAGCGGTTTGGTGTATCAACCGATCGATTACGTCTCCGATCTCCACGTCTCCGGACGCGACGGCGACGCCGCGCCGGCGATTTTGCGCGTGAACGCCCCGATCGATATCGACGGCACGCTCTACTACCAAGCATCCTACGGCTTCGCCGTCGTCTTCGACGCAACCAAAGACGGCCGCCCGATCTCCACCGTTCCGCAAGCCCCGCTCAAAGAAGGCGAAGGCTTCTCCCTCGGGCAGAGTTCTCGTTCGATCCAATACGCGCAATTCGCGGGAACCCTAGAACGCGTCGGCCGCAACGGCGAGGTACGCATAGGGAAAGACCCGCGCCCGAACAACCCGGGCGTGCTGTTGGACGTGTTCGACGGAGATCAGTTAGCCGGCCGCGTGCTCGCGCCGTTAGGAAAAACGGTGGATTTAGGAGACGGCTACGCCGTCACGGCGCGCCGTTCGGTAATCTTCTCGGCGCTACAGTACCGCCACGACCCGGGCATTCCGCTCGTGGGCATCGGCGCGTTCGTACTGCTCGCGGGGCTATGCATCTCATTCTATCTGTTGCCGGCGCGTTTGTACGTACGCATCGATAAACAAGCGAACGCAAACAACGCCTGGGCAATCGGCATCGCGGCGACCACCGTGAAAGGCTACGACATTTTCGAGGAGCAGTTTCAGGAGCTTATTGAGGCGTTGAGACGCTCGGAAACCGCCGCCGTCACGTAACGCCCAATCGGGGCGCGAGACGGGACCGGATACGCCGGCACGCTTGAGATAATTAGGCTTTCATCCTGATCGACGGTTCCGCGCGGCGCGCGGGTTGTCGTTATGCGGTGCGGGCGTTATCCGCATTTCTCCAACGCCCTAAAATCAGCGCTCCCCCGCATTCGCACAGGCCTTTCCGGCGTTCCTCACGTTGCGCCTGAAACACTATTGCGCGTTTTGTTTCAATGGCCGCTGACTTTCCTTATTGCCATCGGGCAGGATGTAATCCCTTCCTTATCGGTTCTCGGTTAAACGTTTCAACATAATTAGTATCATCCTGTTTATTTTCTAGATATTTTCTTGATAGTTGTCCGGAACTGATAAGATAAGAGGTAATATGCTTATCAAATTTCAAAGAGTTCCTTGATTCTTCTGTCGGAAAACCAGTAAGCGCAGTCCCAACTAATTCGCCGTTTACAAGGCGCGTCAATATATTAGGTTCATGTCCCGAAGCGATATGCGTAGTTGTTCCCTGTAATCCTGCAAGCTGAGCAGACAAGAGCTTCGTTTGCATTCCTCCCTTCCCGATATCACTTGCTGAATCACCTGCCATACTAATGAGCGAAGGATCATAAGCACTAGCTTTTTCTATAAGTTTAGCTTGAGGATTTTTACGTGGATCGTCCGTGTAAAATCCTTTTTGATCTGTTAAAATCAGTGAATGATTTGCCTCAATGAGATTAGAAATCAAGCCTCCAAATGTATCATTGTCAATAATAGGCTCATTAGGATTTAGGGTAATGTTTTCATTAATAACAGGGACAACTCCATTCTTAAGTAATTCATTAATTAAATTTCTAGCATGGACATAACGCTTCTTATCGATAATATCTTCTTGTTTAATTAAAATCTGAGCGCTAGAAACACCATGGTTTTGTAAGGCGTCTTCCCAGGCTTTCGTTACACGCGTTTGACCTAATGTTGCAGCAGCTTGCCGCTGTGGTTGCTTCATCTCTCGGTTGTAATTTAGCGCTTGTTTTCCCTCAGCTATTGCTCCGCTTGAAAGTAATATGACGCAATTCCCTAATGTTTGGATTTCTGCGATTTGCCTAGACCATTGCATTATTGCAGTATGATCTAATCCTTTTCCATCTTTTGTAACTAAGGAGCTCCCTATCTTTACAACAAAAATTGGATTGTTTTCATGTTTTTTTGTATACATATTTATCCAAATCTTTAGGCGCTTATAATGATATTTATCTGTCGCGATAAGGAACGTGTTCTCTTTGCGGCAACGTAATCCGGCATTTTGACTTGGGACTTTGGTCCATTTCTCTGTGGCGCGACCCGCCGCAGCTCGTAGCAATCATCGAGAACGAGGGTGACATCGTCGTTATGCAGGCGGCCCGTGCGACGCTGCATTTCTTCATCAGCGATTTCGCGACGTTGTTTCAGGGAGGCGGTGCAACATCAACTCACACCCTGCGGTAAGAAAAAGATGCACTTTCCCCGCCATATCGCCCATGGTTTACCCCGGCGAGAGAATCTCCACTACGACGTTTGGAGCAACATTGGGGATCTGGGAAGCCGCATCGTCGTTATATCCCACTCGCTCGTATGCGAGGTAAGCAATATCCGGCACTAAGCGATTGGTTTGCTCATCGGGCGGAGTAATGTCGTAATCCCACTCGGTTCCGACACGGCCGCGCCCAAGCCCGCAAGGCGGAGCCGAGGGCCACTTGCACGCTCGCGCGTAAATAGCCCGAGTGCATCTTCTGAACGAGCTTTCCGCCGATGAACTCGGTCGCGGGTTTGGTTTCCGGATAGGGGTCGGGGACGGGTGTAAACCGTATTGCCATGAAGTCACGCTAGTATATCACGCCGAAAACGTGAACCGACAAGTCCCCACTAGGGAGCAGCGCAAGCAAAACACATGAACACCGACCAGCATCTCATCCTCGCCGCGATTTCGGCCTATATCGTGAGTTCGCTCGCGCTGTTCGTGTATATGCTTTCGCGGCAGAAATGGGCGAAAACCCTCGGCATGCCGTTCGCCTTCGTCGGCTGCGCGATACAGTTTTTCGAACTCGTGTACCGCTGCCAAACCTCGCACATTTGGCCGCTCACCAATCTCTACGGATCGCTCTCGCTCTTCTCGGCGATGAGCGTGGTGATCTTCATCGGCTTCGCGCTACGATACGATGTGTGGTTCATCGGCGGCCTAGTGCAAATGATCGCGGCGGGATTCCTCGCCTACGCGCTCACCTGGGATGAAGGCTATCTCCCAGCCGTGCCGGCATTGCAATCGTACTGGATCAAGGTGCACGTGCCGTTGGTGGTCACCTCGTACGCCGCGTTCATGGTCGCCTTCGCGATGGGCTTGCTGTATCTCACCAAGTATTATGGGGAGCAACGCTTAGCGCAAAGCTCGGCCGAAAAAACGGATGCGCCGAAAAGCGCTTCCGCTGCGGCGTCGCAAGCCGTAACCGGCAACGACATACACATTACCGGAAGTTCCCGCGAATCCGTCGTTCTTGAAGCCGCAGCCGCGCGAGGCGACCGTTTCGCGAAGTGGCTCATCACCCTGCCGCCGCTCTCCAAGCTCGACATCATGAGTTATCGCATCATCGCCGTGGGCTTGCCGTTGCTCACCGTGGGCATCATCACCGGCGCCTGGTGGGCCAAAGAAGCCTGGGGCGCGTACTGGCAATGGGACCCCAAGGAAACGGCCGCGCTCTTTTCATGGATCGTGTACGCATCCTACATGCACTTGCACACACGCAACGCTTGGCGCGGCGTGCGTTCGGCTTGGTTGGTGGTGTTCGGCTTCGTGACGATCATCTTCTGTTACCTCGGGGTGAACATTTGGATCAGCGGGCTGCATAGCTACAAGATGTAGGCAACGGCGCTAAGATCGCACCACGCTTTCCTCAACCCGAAGGCTCATAAACGTTCTGAGCTTATAACCCAACACAAACGGCAAGGCCGCAAGCGGAATCACCGCGCAGGCCTCCATTGCCGCCGAATATCCCAACGCGATCGACACCGTGAACGAAGCTAACAACGCTCCCAGCATCAAGCCGAGGCTGCATGCGAATTGGTATGCCCCCATCGCGGCACCGCGCGATTCTTGCTCGCTCTTTTCAAAGAGCAAACGCAACCCAACCGGCAAAATAGCCGTGCCGCCGATCCCAAAAACCACGCCCGCAAGCAACACGCCTAACGTTGTATGGGCAACGGACGCAAGCACGCATGCCGTCCCATTCAACACGACCACGGGAATTGCAACGCGGCGGGCGCCGAAGCGCTCCACCAACATGCCGGCCGGCCAACGGAAGAAAAAAGAAACGAACGCCGCCGCCGTGAACAGGAGAGCGCCGTTACCGATGCCGCGATCGTGAAACGTGAGCACCGCGAGCGAAAAATTTACGCCCGCTTCCATTCTCGCCGCCGCTAAAAACCCCATCGCCGGCAACCAACTCGCGCGCACCATAACCGCACGTTCGAGCGCCGCCGATCGAACATCATGTCCCGCCGGTAAAAGCGCCGTGAGCAACATGCCGATCAACACCAACATCATCGCATAGACGTATTGCCCGCGACCTATTCCATACTGTTCCAACGCCACGCCCGACACGGGCCCAAGCGCGAAAGCCACATTGCCGAACATTCCCAACGACACGATCGTTGCAATGCCTCGTTCCTCGGCGAAGAGATTGCTCGCGTACGCGAATTTCGCGGTGAGCCACGAGGTAATCGCAATACCGCGTAATCCCAGCCACAACGCCCCCCACCACACCCCATGCGTCACGCTCAAACCAACGAGAACCAACATCATGAGCCCGCCGGCCAAACGCATCGTGAACAAACGCCCGAAGCGATCGGTCAACGCGCCCATCGGCAAGCTGAACAACAGCGTTGAAAACATGCCGCACCCCACCGCCAAGGCCACGGCTCCCGGCGAGACGCCCTCTTTCACCAACTCCAAAGGCATCGCCCCAAGGGGAAGGTTCATGGAGATTTCAAGCAAAAGCGCCGCGCCGATAAGCAGCGCATACGGTCGCATCGTTCTCCAAGCATAGACGCTCGCGCGCTCAGACTCGCCTGCCCTATGCCCCATCCCGATAGGCCTTACGCCTCCTTGATAACGCGCGCGGGGACATAAGTGGTTGAGTTTTTCGCCCCTCGTGGAGTAGCCTCACACTTGGTTTGCTATGCCGTGCGTTCCGCATATCGCGCGACGTATCGTATTTGGGAAGGCAGCGATGGCCACACACGAAGCACAAGCGTATAAAGATCCGGGAACGCCCGAAGAGCAATCACGCAGGCAATTCCTCGCCACGGCGACGGTAGGCATCGGCAACGTCATCGGCCTGGTGCTGACCGTTCCGCTCGTCACCTCTTTGATTCCGGAATCCCTCCTCAAGCCCGGCGTGGGCGGCGGCCAATG
>Ga0207021_1195_pt1 | contig 12421 bp, 11 predicted proteins | sample Alteio_BWMinCont_49_FD_153496 | JGI IMG/M metagenome (GOLD analysis project Ga0207021, IMG submission 153496) | Enriched cells from forest soil in Barre Woods Harvard Forest LTER site, Petersham, Massachusetts, United States -... | ecosystem: Environmental > Terrestrial > Soil > Temperate forest >... | reverse complement strand
CGCAGGAAAAGAAAATACCAGCGACGGCTCAGCGAAGGGGTATGGATCGAGCCTGAATTTGCGTTCACCGATCGACTCCACCGTTACGGTTCGGTATCCGCCGTCATTGAGTGCCAGGGGGTGGAGCAGGGTCGCCGGTTGCCGATAATCTACGCATGCAAGCAGCGAGAGATTGTCGGTGGCCTGCAGAAGGCGGAAGTTATCGCGGATCACGGTATCGCCTGACTGCTCGGAGGTGAAGCAGGTGTCGAGAGCAATCTTGTCGCGCAGGCTCTTCTGAAGCGCCTTCTGTTGAACGAGAAAGTCATCAAGCAGGGGAAGCTGCGCCGAAGCGATGGTCGAGCGGTCGGCTCTCTGCGTGAGCAGGTTGTAGGTGTGCATCGAGACGAGGACGGCTGCGTAAGGATCTTCCTCGGCAATCAGGAGCAACGCGCGGTCGCGAACAGCAAGGTAGTCGGCGAGATCTATCTCCTCAAAGGCTGAATATTTGCCGACAAGCTCGACAGAAAAAGCACTTGGCTTTCCCTGTCGGGTAATTTGCGGCTGTGCATCGCGTTCGCGCCAGCCGTCGTCGTGACGCGAGATGCCCTTGAGCACAGGTGCCCGCGGTTCAGGAGACCGAAACAGCCCATTCCCCCACCTGGCGGCGAAGTCCCCGGCAAGATTTGCGTGATCAACGTGAGTGACGAGCCAGTATCCGGTATCTGTTTCGAGACGAAGCATGCTTTAACTTAGCGCATCCGGCTATTCGACTTCGGAGGTGCGGGCGGATTCGTGCCACTTGTGCAGAAAATGCCACTCCAGGAAAGCCACAATGAAATAGAAGGCAAAGCCGAGGGCTGCGGCGGCGACAATGAGGGCGAAGAGGTAGTCGGTCTGCAGTTGCTGCGACGCATAGATGATAGAGTAGCCGAGGCCGCCTCGTCCCACGCTGCTCGATCCGGCGAATAGCTCGCCGGTGATGGCGCCGATGACGGCGATGCCGGCCGAGATGCGGATTCCAACGAAGAGCGAGGGAATGGCGCTGCGCAAGCGGAGTTTGAAGAGTATCTGGCCGGGAGTGGCATTGTGCATGAGGAAGAGGTGGACCAGATTTTCATCCACGCTGATCAGGCCTTGCGTTGTGTTGGCGATGATGGGAGCGAGACAGATGATGAAAGTGATGAGCGTGACCGCTCCGGTGCCCGCGCCCACCCACATCAGAATCAGCGGCGTGATGGCGACGATGGGGACGGTTTGCAACAGGAGAGTGTAGGGATACAGCATGCGGCGTATCCACCGCGATTGCGCGAACAGCAATGCGATGGCGACGCCAGCGAGGATACTTCCGATGAGGCCGATGGCCGCGGAGAAGGCAGTGATCTTGAAAGACTCGGCGAGGACGGGGAAACGCTCCGCGATCACTTGGGCGACCCGCCAGGGCGATGGCAGCATGTAGGCTGGCATGTGTCCGAGCCAAATGATCAGTTGCCACAGCAGCAAAAAGGCTGCAAAGACGGCGAGCGAATTCAGCAATACGACGAGACGCTGCTTCATGCCGAGCGCGCCTCCCGGAGAATGCGAGAAACATCAGCGACAGCTTGCTCAAACTCGAGCGTGGCGCGCAGGTCGGCTGTTCGCGGGTTTGGCAGGTTGACGGGAAGGTCGGCGTGGATACGTCCGGGGTTGGGCGCGAGAACAAGGATGCGCGTGGAAAGAAAGACCGCCTCAGAAACCGAGTGCGTGACAAAGACTACGGTCCATTTCTGCTCTTCGCGTAACCGAAGTAGTTCTTCGTTCATGCGGTCCCGCGTCATCTCATCGAGCGCAGCGAAGGGCTCGTCCATCAGCAGAAGGCGAGGGCCAGTAGCAAGGGCGCGAGCAATGGACAGGCGCATCTTCATTCCGCCTGAGAGTTCACGAGGATAGGCGCGGCTGACGTGCGAAAGCCCGACCAGTTCGAGCAGTGAATCAACTTTAGGTTCGCGTTTTTCTTTTGGTACGCGTTCGAGCTCGAGGCCAAGAACGGCATTGGCGCGCACCGTGCGCCACGGCAACAGCGTCGGGTCCTGAAAGATAAATGACATGGTCTCGCGCGCGTTTCTCGGAGTCATGCCATCGACAAGAATGTTGCCCGAGGTAGCGGGCGTAAGGCCGGAGATGAGCTTGAGGACAGTTGATTTGCCGCAGCCAGAGGGTCCGATGATGCTGAGAAATTCGCCTTTCGCCACGGTTAGATTAAGGTTGTCGATAATCAAACGCTGGTATTTCTTCGACACTCCGGCGAATTCAATCTGCGGAACGGCGAAGTCCTGCACCGACCTCGTCTGAGCACTCATGTCTTCTCACTCCGCAGCGGAAGGTGCAGAGCCGAGGCTCGCGAAGCGTCGTGATAGACGAGCTGCGTGGATCGCGTCCAATCCCACGAGGTTGCTCGCCGCGAAGGGACGCCGCTGCCGGGGTTGCGGTCGTAAAGCGGAAACGCGCTGCTGGCAACCTCGAGACGAATGCGATCCCCGGCTTCGAAGCGACAGGAGGTGGGCTCCAGTTCGAATTCCCAGTGATGGACGGTGTCGGGCATGAAGGCGTCGGTAAAAAGAAAGTCAGAGCGTGCAATGCCTATGCATACGAAGTCCGCGCGGCCATCAGGGCGAACACGAACGAGCTTGCCGGTGAAGTCGGTTGTCTTCGCCGAAGCAGCGCAGTAAAGGATGAGTCGTGGTGATCCGAAAATGGCGATTGGCTCGGGTAACGGCTCGGTCGTGTAGACAAGGACATTGTTGCCCAACTCAAGCGCAGTCTGATTGTGCGAGCCGCTGAGCGCGCCGGGGCCGCCAGGGGCGAGCACCGGAACCTCGGGATCGTAGACGAAGACATCACACGGCTCTTCGGAAGCGGGCAGACTCGCGCTGAGCACACCGTCACCCTTGCGCGAGTTGGCACGGCCTCCGCCGCGCAGGTAGAGCGTTTTCTGCGCTTCCGACGGCCATTCCTTTGCGGAATGCCAGCGATTCTCAAACAGGGCGAAGTGACGGATGCGCGGCTCGTGCGCGAATTCGCCCGAATCCTTGAGCCAGTGATTGAACCAGCGCAGGAGAATTGAATCAGTATCGAGCAGTGCTTCCGGACCGAAGTTGACTTCGCCGATTTGATCTCCCCAGGGAATGTGGACCCAAGGGCCAGCGATCAGATATTGATGATCGCGCGCGTGGGCGCTCGCAGCTTTTTCGCGCAAAGCTTGAAAGCCGTCGATGGTTCCCTTGAGATAAAGATCAAACCAGCCGGAAATGTGCAAAGCGGGCACGTTGATCCGATCAAGGCAGGCGCTGACGTCAAGTCCCTCCCAATATTCGCGGGGACGTTCGTGATCGAACCAGTCGAGCACATACGTCGGCAGTTCCGCCGATTGCAGCGCCGGATGCGCGCGGAACGGCAGCACGCTGAACTGATCGCGTATGTCAGCCCATGCCTGCTCAAGCTTGTCGCTCGGCTCGGGAAGACCGAGACGGCGCGCATCCATCTTGAGCATCTGCAAACCCCACGCGAGACTGGCCGCAAGTCGCAGAGCCCCATTGTGATAAAACCAGCCGCTGTATAGATCGGCGGCCGCCATACCGGGAGCGATGGCGACGAGTCCTTCTGGCTGTGCGGCTGCGGCGAGAAACTGCGTGACTCCTTGATACGAGAACCCGTACATGCCGATGCGGCCATTCGACTCGGGGCGCGCGCGCAGCCATTCGATCGTCGCAGCTCCGTCGTCACGTTCGTGACGAAAGGGATAAAACTCGCCTCCAGAACCGCCGCGTCCGCGCACATCCTGAATGACGACGTTGTAGCCGTGGCGCGCGAACCAGACCGGATGTGCATAGGCCACCGTCGATGCGATGTCGCGGCCATATGGCTGCCGCATCAGCAGTATGGGATGCGGGCCCGGCTTTGCCGGATAGTAGTGATCAGAGACGAGACGGACGCCGTCCGACATGTCACAGACGACGCCACGCTCAAGGCGCACGCCGTTTCCGCAGTCAACAAGCGCGATAGCTGTCATGGGCGATAGAGATTCTCATGGCGAGCCATCTCTTCGAGCGCAGCGGCGATCCGAGTCGCGGCCTGATCGACCCAGCGCGCGCCGTTCTCGGCCGTAGCGGGACGCGGATCACCCATCACACCGCTGGCGGCGATGTCGCGTGTGAGCCATGCGAAGGTAGCGGAAGCATTCTCGGGCCGAAGCAGTTCGGGCTTGTCGACCTGAGCGATGTAGTTGACGGTGTACGCGGTAGTGTCGACAAGCTCAGGCACAGCGCTGAGGAGAAATGCGGTTTCAATTTCGCCAGCGTGAAAACCATAGGCCTTTTCCTGTTCGCTCATACCCTCAAACCTGATGCCTCCCGAGCCATAGAGCGCAAATGTGCGCAAGCCGAACTCCGCACGAAGATCGCGCGCCATCACGTCGACGAGCGATGAATTGCCTCCATGCGTGTTGTACAGCACAATCTTCTTGAATCCCGATGCGGCTAGGCTGGCACCAAGATCGCGCACCACGGCCATAAAGGTTGCCGCGGAAACAGATAGCGTGCCGGGAAATCCAATATGTTCGTTGCTCTTGCCGTAGCAGATGGGCGGCAACGCATAGACCGGCAGTTCGGAGGGAAGCTTTTCGAGCGCCTTGCCGAGCAGCAGATTGTTGATAAGTGTATCGGTTGCGAGCGGCAGATGATGGCCGTGCTGCTCGATGGCGGCGGTCGGGAGCACGAGCAAAGTTGAATCCCTGGGCAGCGCTTCGACCTGCTTCCAGTTGAGATACGCGAAATTGCGGGAGTCAGGAATCCACGTCTTCATGGGCGAGCGGCCTCTTGAGTCTCAGGTTGAAAGCTGAGCATCTTCCCCGGATTCAGCAGGCCTTTGGGGTCGTTGCGGCGCTTAGCGGCGAGCTGCACGTTGTCTTCGCGATAGCGGCCACCATCTTCCACGTTATTCACGTGAGGATTGGCCACGAAGACGCCGATGGCGCGGCAGAAAAGGATCATGTCGTTGAGGCGTTCCTCGGAGGTGAAGTAGACGAGCGGAATGGCACCGGGAATGATGCGGCCAGCTGCGTTCTTCCAGAACTCCATGTGGAAGAGGATTTCATCGCCGTATCTTTTCTTGAGCTGACGCATCTGGTCGCGCACGCAGTCGGGATCAAACGCGCACTGGAGATACGTGTAGGCCGCGTCGTGCTTGATGGCCCAGAGCGTGGTGTGATTCCAGGTGTAGTCGGAAAGCAGGGGCCTCGTGCTGAGACCTTTGGATACTCCCGAATAAGTAATAGTCCCTCCTGCGGTCTGTGCCGACTGCTCGAGGGCGGCAAGCTGATCCTGCGCGATGAGAAAAAAGATCAGATGCTTACCTTGCGGCGCAATGTTTTTGACGGGACTGAAGTATGAGGATATCGGCCACTCGAACGCCGTGACGAGGCGCTTGGTCCACTCCGGTGCGTTGGCGATGCATTCGCTGAAGTCATACGCTGCAGCGAACGTGTCGAAAGCCACGGCGCACTGCGCCCAGTCGACTTTCGGCGAGAGCGCAAGCCAGATTTTGGTGATGATACCGTTCGTTCCCCAGGCGTGGAGAATATCGTGTACGGCCTGTCCTTCGAGAAAATGCACCTGCGGTTCCTGCTCCATCGTGACGACTTCGAGAGCTCGCACAGTCTGGTAGTCGCGCAGATTGCCGTTCAGCACTGAGCCGATGCCTCCCGAGCCTCCGCCTAAGAACCCTCCGAGAGAGGCTTTGACAATCGTGCTCGGATAGCAGCGCAACTCCCAGCCTTGAGTGCGCGCTTGAGTTTCGAGCACGCCGAGACGAACTCCAGGCTCGCAGATGGCGACACCGTCGCCAGTGATGGCTTCGATGCGATCCATGCGCGAAAGATCGAGGACAACGCCGCCGTTCAGCGGTATCGCCTGACCGTAGTTGCCAGTACCAGCTCCCCGAGGTGTGACCGGGATATTATGCGCAAAACAGAATCGCAGGACATTGCGGACTTCCTCAACATCGACTGACTGAATGACAGCATCGGCGTGCTTGTTGTCGAGCTGTTTTTTTAGGACCGGCGAGTACCAGTAGAAATCCTTGGAAAGCCGCTCGATGATGGCGAGCGCTGTAAGGTAGCGCTGAGGATCGGCGATAAGATCGGGGATTGCGTGTGCAAGTTCGTCAGGCATTCCTTCACCCGTTCTTTCTCTGGGGCCTGCGGGTGGTCCATGTTTTGAACGCCTTGAGCATCCTGGGATCAGTGAAGAGACCATAACAAAGATCCCGGAGCACTTCGCCCTCGACAACACAGGGCATCTCGCTGCGCTGGGCGACCTCTTCGGCTGGAATATGAATCTGCTTGCAATGCCTATTGGCATCTTCGATGGTGGCTCCGTAGACGACGCGATCGAGGCCGGCCCAGAGCGCGTTGGCCATGCACATAGCGCAGGGCTCGCAGGTGGAGTAGAGGGTATATCCAGCAAGCGATGGCTTGCCGAGCTTCCTTGAGGCCAGGCGGACAGTGCGTAGTTCGGCGTGAGAACTGGGGTCGCGCTCGCGCATAACTGCGTTGCGTGCGCGATACAACAGGTCTCCGGATTTGCTTTGCACGATGGCCGCGCCAAAGGGCACAGGGCTCGGAGTGCGGAAGCTGCGGGCAGTAAAGCGGACAAGCTCGGTCATGATCGCCTTATCTCGATCATGCTTTGGCCCGAATAGCTTCCCCATTGACGAAATTTAGCATGGATCGGGTGAGTTCGAGTTGACTGTTTGCTGATGGATACAATCAGCGCATGGAAATTAAGGCGTCTCCGATCGAGAAGCTGCGCGCGCAGGCGGCCGACCCGGAGAGATTTGCGACTGCAGCGCTGGCGCGCGTAAACGGCAGCGCCGGCCGCAATACATACCTGACCCTGGATGCGGCCTGGACTCGCGACCAGGCAGCGCGGCTGGCATCGCAGGGTCCCGATATGGAAAAGCTGCTGTATGGGCTCCCCGTGGCGCTGAAAGATTGCTTCGACCTGGAGGGATTCGTTACCAGTGGGGGCTCACGGTTTTATGCAAGCCATAATGCTCCTGCGATCTCCGACTCATGGGTTGCCGCGCGGCTGAAGACCGCGGGCGCGCTAATCACGGGTAAGACCCACATGCAGATGCTGGCGTATGGCATTACCGGGGAGAATCGTGACTACGGCGACTGCATTCAGCCGGCAGATGCGACGAGCCTGACTGGTGGATCGTCAAGCGGATCGGCGGCAGCCATTCAGGAGGGCTCCGCCGTTGCAGCGATCGGAACCGATACCGGCGGCTCAATTCGGGCTCCGGCGGCCCTGTGTGGCCTCGCGGGCTACCGCGCCACTTTGGGTATCGGTGATTGGTGCGGCGGAGCGCATCTGGCACAATCCTTCGACACGATTGGCTGGCTCTGCCAGGACCTGCGTGATCTGCCCTTGCTGGCTCGGGCGCTGTTTGCCTTGGCTCCAGCGGGAGGTTCGGCAGGATCTGTGCGCGTGAGAGTTGTCACGGGCAGCACGCTTGAGGATTGCGATGCGTCTGTCCTCACATCGCTGGCGGCGTGGCGAGAACGGATCATCCGTGCGGGCGCGCAGGTGGAGGAAGTCCGTCCTGACTTCATGGCGGATGCCTTCTCCATCTACGCTCCACTACAAGCGGCTGAGGCTGCGCGGCTGCATGCTGGCTTCTTCGACGAGTTCGAACCCGTGATCGCCGACAGGCTGCGCTGGGGCGCGTCTCTCCAAGCGAAGGAGATCACGGAGCTTCATGTGCGGCATCAGGGGTTCGTGCGCGAGACAGACGCGCTCTTTTCGCACGCGGATCTTTTGCTGATGCCGGCGGTTCCTCTGCCACGGTTGGCGGCGGGGACGGACCTGTCTGCGGCGCGGCCGAGGATCCTGCGGTGCACCACGCCGGGGAGTCTGGCGGGATTGCCGGCAGTGGTGTTGCCGGGCAAGCCGGGCGTGCAGTTGCTGGCAGCACGGGGCAACGATAGCCGTCTGCTGGAGTTTGCGGCTCGGCTGGGAAAGCGCCTGGCGATGGAAGAAGCGTCTTGATCGACTGAGGAGGCGTTGTTAAGCTCGGGCATGATCCGTGCGAAATGGTCTCTTGCGCTGTCCATTGTGTGTCTCAGTCTGCTCGGCTGCCATAGCGGGAAGAATGTCAGCGGGTTGATTCCGGTCAAATTTCAGACCGATTGGTATCCCCAGCCGGAGATGGGCGGCTTCTATGAGGCGCTGCTCATGGGGTACTACCGGCAGGAGGGGCTGGATGTCACTATCCTTCCGGGCGGCCCCTATGTGATCGCGGAGCAGCAGGTGTCGCTGGGCGACGCCCAGTTCGCCATGGGTTCATCGGATCGCGTTCTGGCCGCGGACTCGCAGGGTCAGTCTCTGGTGGCCGTTGCCGCGACGATGCAACACGACCCGCAAGGCATCATGCTGCATGCCGATTCTCCCGTGCATACCTTTGCTGACCTGGAAGGGCACTCGGTCGCAGCCAAACCCGGATCGACATGGTTTGAGTACCTGGTGGCTCGATACAAGCTGAAGGATGTTCACGAGGTGCCGGCGACCTATTCTATTGCCAATTTCCTTCAGGACCCGAATTACATCCAGCAGATCTTTATCACGTCCGAGCCTTATTTTGCACGCAAGGCTGGAGCGAATGTGCGAACGCTTCTCATTAGCGACACGGGATATGCGCCCTACCGGGTGTTCTTCACTTCGCGCGACTACCTGGCGCAGCATCCCGACGTCGTGGCAAAGTTCGTTCGCGCGTCACTGCGCGGGTGGCGGGACTACATTGCCAATCCGAGCGAGGTCAACGCCGAGTTGTTGAAGCTGAATCCGGCGATGACGCTCGAGCAGATGCAGTTCACCTGCCAGGCGCTGAAGGACGGTCACTTCATTTATCCGGATGACGATCCGGCGAAGGCAGGAGGCTTCGACCCTGCCCGTTGGTCTAAGATGTACCGGCAACTGGTTGATCTGAAGGTGATCCAGTATCCAATCGATCCTGCGACTGCATACACAATGCAGTTTGTTGGAAAGCAGTAGTTTCTGATGCCGGAGGACTACCTGAACGGCCGGGCACAAGTCTGACATTTTAGACCGGGCCCATGCCTGACAGTTTTTCCTTATCAGGAAGGTTTTTGTTTTTGTCTTTGTGGCCTCTGCCATGGGGCAGAGGCCACAGGGTACAGGTTTTGCTGTCGAATTGCGCCAGGTGCAAGTGCGCGAAGTAGAGGTCGAAGAACCGCTCATCGACCGGCAGCAGTCCAATCGGCTCGCCCCACCATACCTCACTGAGAAACACGTCGTGTTTTTTCCAGCGGAAACAAGCTTGGCTTTTGACCCTCAACACGCGCATCGCATCCGGATACTCCACCTCCGGCTCCCGCCCCGGATAGAGTCGCGGCGAAGGCTCATACACCCAGGCCGGTGTCTCCATGGCCAGCGCTTCGTGCGGCCGCGCCTGGTTGTACAACCGGGGTACGAGACACCCATAAAACTTGCATTCGCGAAGTACAGTACCGCTGGCACCCATGGCATGGACAGCGTGTATTCGTTCGAGGCGATGCGCGACGCGGTGGCGGTAGGGTGCTGCGTTGCGTGCAGGAGGATGTGAGCAGTTCGCCGACGCTGGAAATACCGGAGTGGATGTTTGATTCCGTCGTCTGCGGCCAAGTGAAGCAGCAGACTTTAGCCTATGTGAGCAGCGCGGCCTTGCTGAGGTTGAGAAGTCTCCTATCGCAAGTGCTGGATCCCGTTGAATCGACCGTGGCCGAAGCGCAGCATCTTTCCAGCAGTTCAGGAGATGCCGATGCACATGCCGTCAGGCTGGAAGATCAGTCAGCGCGAGTTGTTTTCTCCACCCACGAAGCTGCCGCAGTTGCCCGCGGAAGCACATCAGAAAATGGTCCGTCTGCTGGCCAGGATGCTGAACGAACATCTGCGACGTGGCCCTTCTCCAGCCACGTTGGAGGTAGGCGATGAGTGAGAAGATCCGCACCCAACATCTGGAGCGCAAGGCGATTCTCTACGTGCGCCAGTCTTCGCCTTACCAGGTAATCCATAATCTGGAGAGCCAGAAGCTGCAGTACGCGATGGAGGAGCGGCTGCGGCAACTGGGATGGCGGGAGATTGAAGTCGTGGATGAGGACTTGGGGAGGTCGGCCGCCGGGTCCGTGACGCGTCTCGGATTCGAGCGTATGGTCGCCGACGTTTGTCTCGGGAAGGTAGGCGCGGTGGCCGCCCGGGAGGTCTCCCGGTTTGCACGCAACAGTCGCGAGTGGCAGCAGTTGGTCGAGGTTTGCCGCGTGGTCGATACGGTGCTGATCGATCAGGAGATGGTCTACGCACCCCGGCTCAGCAACGACCGCTTGCTGCTGGGCCTCAAGGGCAGTCTCAACGAGTACGAACTGGATCTGTTGCGCCAGCGCTCGGTTGAAGCGCGTAGAGAGAAGGCGCGGCGTGGCGAGTTGATTGTGTCGGCCCCGATTGGCTACATCAAGAGCGAGGATCAGCGGCTGGAGAAGGATCCGGACCGGCGTGTGCAGCAGGCGATTCTGCTTGTCTTTCATAAGTTCGCCGAACTGGGCACCGTGCGCCAGACGTTGATGTGGTTTCTGGAACATGGATTGGAAGTGCCGACGCGCACGCCTCGCGGCGAGACCAGATGGAAGCGCCCCGTGTACCGCTCCATGCATCGCATGCTGACCAGCCCCGTCTATGGCGGCGCTTACACCTACGGTAAGACCGAACATCTCACTGGCTACGAGGGAGCAAAACCACGCCATCTCTGTCGGCGCAAGCCCAGGGAGCAGTGGCTGGCGCTGATCCCTGGTGCCCATGAAGGGTATGTGAGCTGGGAAGAGTTCCAGCGCATCGAGTGTGCCATCCGAGAGAACACACAAGGAGAACAACGGCCGGGCGCAGCCAAAAACGGACAAGCGCTGCTCGCCGGACTCTTGCGATGCTCGCGCTGTGGACGTAAGCTGACGGTGCGATATACCGGCAACGGTCACGATGTGCTGCGTTACTCCTGCATGCGTGGCTGGCTCGATAACGGCGAACCGCGATGCATCGCATTCGGAGGCATCACGGTAGACGAAGCTATCGGCAGAGAGGTTCTGCGCGTGGTCGAACCCGCAGCGATCGAAGCTTCCGTGCTGGCCAGCGAAGAGCGTGCCCGGCAAAAGGACGATATTCTAGAAGCCTTGCAACGCGATCTTGAAGCTGCCCGCTACGTGGTGCAGCGAACGCAACGCCAGTACGATGCAGCAGATCCGGAGAATCGCCTCGTCACTTCGGAACTTGAACGGCGCTGGAACCTGGCCCTGCAGCATTTGCACGAGATCGAAGTGCGGATCGAACAGCACGGTGTAGCGATCGATCAGGATCCAACACCCACCTTGGACGACTTCCACCGGCTTGCTCAACAGGTGGAAACCATCTGGACCGATCCAGCTACAAGTGCGCGATTGAAGAAGCGCATCGTGCGTGCGCTCATCGAAGAAGTCCTCGTCGATGTGGATAGCTCGCAAGGAGAACTCCTTCTCACGCTTCACTGGAAAGGCGGCGTTCATACCGAGCTGCGACTCCCGCGCCGCCGCCGTGGTCAGTCGAGCACACAAACATCCCGAGAGTTAATCGAGGCGATTACTGTCCTGGCGCGTATTGCGAGCGATGACCTGATTGCTGGCATCCTGAGTCGCAACGGCCACCTTACCGGCCGTGGCAACCGTTGGACGCGCGAGAGAGTGACTGCACTACGCAGCCATCATCGCATCCCTTGCCATAAGCCAGATTCGCAGCAACTGCAGCCATGGTTGAACCTGACCGATGCTGCCGCATTTCTTGAGGTCAGCCCTCGGACGCTGCGACTGGCCATCGATCGTGGCGAGATCCCCGCCGACCATCCCTTCGCGGATGGTCCGTGGGTGATCAGCAAGGAAATTCTGGAAGGCAAAGCGGCACAGATGCTCAAACAACGAGCAAAGATGGGACCGCGCAAACCTGCAATACTTCATTCCGAACAGCACCAGTGCCTGTTCTCAAATACATAGCGAGGTGGGGCAGTATGAAACCACGTTGTACTCTTGGCGGAATCGGTCCAGCTCGCGTTGCTGCGCCCGCCAGTCTTCGACCGGCCGCAACTCCTGCTTCAGGGTGCGATGCATCCGTTCGTGGCGGCCGTTCTGCTCCGGATGCCCGGCCTGGATGCGCTCCGGCACGATGCCCAGCTTGATCCACCACACCGCTAGCCGCGACAGTCCCGCGATGGCCGAGGAAGCAAACGGCGCACCCTTGTCGGTGCGAATCGCCTCCGCCAAGCCATGCTCGCGGAAGGCTGCCTCGAAGATGGCCCGCACCCGCTCGGTGTCGGCCTTCTCCACCGCCTGCGAGCG
>Ga0207021_1194_pt1 | contig 12590 bp, 12 predicted proteins | sample Alteio_BWMinCont_49_FD_153496 | JGI IMG/M metagenome (GOLD analysis project Ga0207021, IMG submission 153496) | Enriched cells from forest soil in Barre Woods Harvard Forest LTER site, Petersham, Massachusetts, United States -... | ecosystem: Environmental > Terrestrial > Soil > Temperate forest >... | reverse complement strand
GCCACGCAGGAACCGTTCAAATGTTGGGTTCGACACAGGCGCCATTTCCCATTACTCAAAACGATAGCGTAGAACTTCCGAGATGGCCCGATACCCAATTCGCCGGTAAATGGAATTTGATGTGGGATTGGCAAGGTCCGTATACAGGACACAGCGATATCCGGCATCACGCATGTGTTTCGAAAGAGCGTGAACACATGCGGTGGCGTAAGCACGCTTCCGCTTCTCGGGGGGAGTGTAGACCCCAGCCACCCGAACCACGCCTTCAACTGGCCTTCGGCTAACCGCCATCGACATTGGTTCTCCGCCATCCCAGAGCCAAAACTCTCCCGCTGCCAAACCCCGGTCAACGCGAAGTTCGGTGCCGTCTGCCGGCTCATCAATCTCGATCTGAAACGCCCGAGTCCAGTGAATCATCAAGCTGCGGTCTCTCGGAAGTGCCTGGCGGAGGTGACCCTCAACGCCGGCCACTTCTCCTACATCCAACAATTCGTAGAGACGGTTGCCCTGAAAGGGCGTCGCGGCCGATTTGCGCCGCTCGCTCCAATGCCCAGCGAAAGTGGCTGCTGTTGCGGCATCCCCGTTTATTCCGGGTAGAGAGACGTCCGCTTTGACGATCGCATCCACCATGGCCGTGGCCACTTGCTTGTCCATGGGTGTGAGAGTCGCGGCAAAGGTCAGAGGCGACTGAAGGACCACGCCGACCACCTTCTCCCGTTCCATTGCTACCCAATAGCGACTTGGCTCCGGCTGTGCGACGCGGGCATGCAGAAGTGTGAGGATCAAATTGTGCTGAACTGGCTGCGACGCCAGGAATTCTCCAGCCCTCCTCAAGACAATGACCGGATCTTCATAAAAGTCGATTTGGATGCCCATTTTGAGAGATTAAATGAGCCCAGCCTGGCGCTAGGATGCCGGAATGCCCAGCGCCATTTGAAGCGAGTTGCAGACAAACCCGGAGATAGACAGCCTCAGTTGTTGCGAACAGGCGAGCACTCATTGAGCTTGGTCTAGAGATTAGGATTAGCCTTCAGAAACGTCCATGTAGCTAACAACCGTTTACTCACTACAAGCCGACTCCTTAGAAACATCTCTTATGCGGCTGTTGCGGGACTGAGGGTGACGTTCAGTCCAAGCTCTTTAGCTTTCTTCTGAATGGTGCGGATTTCGTGATCCCGGTACTTTTCCTCATAGTAGTTCATCCCTTTGTCGACGTATCGTTCCCCGAACTTGAGCATGCGGTAAACGAGCCGCGCCAGCATGTGCGCCATTGCCGTGATGGCTTTGGGTGCGCCTAGACGAGCTCGCAATCGGCGGAATTTGGCTCCCAGATATGTTTTACTGCGCGACAAGCTGCTTGCAGCCATGCGTAGGGCAGTGGACGCACGGTTCTCGACATGCCTGGTCCCCCGGCGGAGGACTTTGCCGCCGGTAATCTGATTGTCCGGACACAAGCCGAGGAAGGAAGCAAAGTGTGCCTCGTTGGGAAACCGGCTCATATCGACACCTACCTCGGCGATGATGGTTTGTGCATTCATGATGTTGATGCCTTCGATCTGAGTCAGGTCGGTGCCGCTGATACGGTATAACTCACCGCGCAGATCGAAACTGGTTGGAGCATTGCTGCCGGCTCTCTTGCTGGCCCTTGTCGGAGGTGGTTGGCAGCCGGGTTTCGACTTGTTGTCGAGACTCTGTAAATGGGCTGCCAAAGCGGTATCGCACTCAGCGATCTGCTGCTGATAGATCAGATAGAGATTTCGCTCCTGTTGCAAGATGAACAGAAGTTCCTTCCGCCAGTTGCCTTCCAGACTGCGAGCAATTTCCTCTCGGGTTGCATGAATCCGCGCATGGGCCAGATCGGCCAGTCTATACCGGTCTCGCTCACCATCCAGAATCGCCTGAATGATAGCCATGCCCGTCAGGCCGCTGATATCGCTGATCACATTGGCCAACTGCACGTTCATCTCAGTGAGCACCTTCTGCATCCTTTGAATGCATGCGCTGGCCGAAGCCACGTGTTCGCCTCGCTGCCGCCAATAGGCCCGCAGTACGCAAATCTCCTCCGTGGACGAAAGGAATTGTTCAGTAGGCCGAAGGTGTGCAGTTGCAGTAGCCACTGGCACTCCTGCACGTCGGTCTTACGGCCGGGCAGGTTCTTGGTATGGCGCGCGTTCACCAGAAACACCTCCAGGCCCTCCTCGGTCAGAATTTCATAGACCGGTAACCAGTACACTCCGGTGGACTGCATCGCCACGGTAACGATGCCGCGACTTTTCAGCCAGTCCGCCAAACGGTGCAAATCTTCCGTGAAGCAGGCAAAGTGCCGCACCGGGATAGGGTCTCTGTCTGGAGACACGGCCACGTAATGGGACTCATTGCCGATATCAATTCCCGCCGCGTTCGGATGCACCACTTCCAGATTCAAGCTCCAGTCTTGGGGCTCATTCACAGCCTTCTTCCTATGCTTGCGGTTCATGGGTTTATGCTCCTGCCTGATGTGGCAGTACTCGGCCCGGTTGCGATTGGTTTGTAAGTCTCCTTAACGGCGTCGAGGCAGCCGAACTCCGGACACCTCGCCGCCATGCGAGCGATCGCCTAAACCGGAACCACGCTCCCAATCGGGCATTGAAGCACCATCTCGGCCACGGTCCTATTTGCCGAATACTGCGCCTAGCAGCATGCCAGAATCTTGATGCCTGACGCCAGTTTCTTCTACAAGCGACGACCCGAGAAGGGCCGTCGAACGCTCCTTAGGAACATCATCCGTTCTCAACGGGGATGACCTTGAATCCGAGTTGGGCGGCTTGCCTGCGCAGCCGATATTGGGCTCCCCGGATGGTTTCTTCTTCAGACTTGTGGAAGACACACTCGTTGTAAGCATCCTTTGTGCTCAACAAGTGGAAGACGATCCGAGCAAGTTTGTGGGCTGTGGCAGTGATCGCTTGAGGCCTGCCGAGCTTGCGGGTGATGCGTCGGAAGAACTCACCCAGATAGTCCTTCGCATGATGCAGTGATTGAGCGCCCATGCGCAGGGCGGTCGCTACGCGGCTTCGAACGCGGCGGCTTTTGGTGAACAGCACCTTTCCGCCGCTGATCTTCTTCTCAGGACAAAGCCCTAGCCAGGATGCGAAAGCAGACGCATTTCGGAACCGGGAAACATCCGTACCGATCTCGCACAGGATCGTTTGAGCGGTAAGGGCACTGATGCCTGGAACGTTTGTGAGGTCCACTCCAAAGGCTCGGTATAGTTCACCTCGGAGATCGAATGTTCTCGGCTCGTAGTGGCGTGCGTAATGAGCCGTAGCTTTAGTTCGCGCCGGCGTCGTTGGCTGTGCCGTTGCAGCCGTCTTCAGTTCCGCGAGCTGCAACTGAATCTCCCGATCGGCTTCAAGAACGAGTTGCTGATAATAGCGAAAAGCCGCCAAGGACTGGCGAAGTGCGAACAGGTGCTCTGGACGGTAATCGCCTTCGAGTGATTTTGCTATGGTGTCCTCGCTGTTCTTCACGCCGCCGTGGCAGAGTCTCGCCAGGGTGAGGGGGTTCCGTTCACCTGCGAGGATGGCATCCAGTATCCTGAGGCCACTCACTCCAGTAATGTCGTTTAGGACGCGATGGATCTGAAGGTTCATCTGGTCGAGAGCCTTCTGCATATGCAGGACGTGCTCAGCTGCCATTTGAATCAGGCTGGCACGATGTCGCCAGAGAGATCGTATGGCGCAGATGAATCCAGGTGGTCGGAAACTGGCACGGAGCAGGCCAACCGAGTGCAGGTACTGGAGCCACTGGCAATCTGAGACATCGGTCTTCCGGCCTGGCACGTTCTTCACGTGCTGCGCGTTGACGAGGTAAACTTCGAGACCGCGTGCTTCCAGGATCTGATAAATCGGAATCCAGTAAACGCTGGTAGATTCCATCGCGACAGAATGAATCCCGCATTGCTCAAGCCAGTCGGCCAGCGTATGCAGATCGCGAGTGAACGTGGGAAAGCTGCGGACGGGTTGCGGGTCTCGATCAGCGCTGACGGCGACGTATAACTCGTTGGCGCCTACATCAATGCCAGCAGCATCCGGATGTAGGACCGGCAATGTGTCCCATCTTCTTTTGCCCTTTTTGGCCATTTGCTCCTCCGATCAAGCCAGTCGGATGCCCGGGGTGCGGACACAGAGCAAACTCCCAATCGAGATCGTCGTCGGAAACCGACAGACGTCATCACACGTCTGTACGCAACCCCAGACCCACGCTTTTCGGTCGGGCTTCCAATCGAGCACCAATGTCGCCGCGGGCTGTAACTGTCATCCGACCGGCTCCACCATCTTCGCTCGACTCGTGTTCCTTTACATCCTGTCTGGCCAAGGCCGGCCAGTTGCACGCTTTTGAGGACTAATCCGACTTCGGGGAGTGCATTGGCAATTTTGCACTCCTTGAGAAAGCCTTAATGAGTCAATCGGAAGCGATCACTTTCGAGCCGCCTGTTAGCGGATCCGCTGGCACGGCGGCCAGAGAGTCGTGGTTCTTCTCGAAAACGGCTCTCGCCAGCGAAAAGCACGACAAGCATCGCAGGTATGGCTCAGGCGCCACCGTCATGAAGATGGGTTGACGACGCACTCCGCCAAACGAAGCGGCCAGCATGTGTTTGGTCCCAAAAATCGGCATGCTCATGACAAAACGGCGTAGCTTTAATTGTTGCGCGATAGCATGATTCCGTTGCCTTGTGGAAAGTGCACGAACTGACAGCTCATCAAACAACGCGCCGGGAAGCACTGCGAATGCTCGGTGCAGGCTTTGCGGCTGCATGCGCGGGACGCGGCTTTTCGCTCGCGCCCAAGACCGCCGCAAACAGCGGCACCCTGCCTCCGCTCGCGCCTGGCGCTCCGAACTCGCCGGAGAGAACGGCGCTGATCGATGACTTCAGAAAGCGCTCCGAGGGCCTGCAGGATAAGTTCGAGGCGCGCACGCACAAGAGCGATTGGACGATGCCTTATCGCCTGTTCCGTCCGGCAGCAACCGGCAAGCTGCCGCTAGTTCTTTATCTCAGCGGCAGCGGCGGTCTGGGCACTGACAACGTGAAGCAGCTCGGCCTGGGCAATATCTTCGGCACGCGCGTGTGGCTGCTGGCCGAGAATCAGAAGCAGTGCCCCTGCTATGTTGTCGCTCCGCAGACCGATCGCGGATGGGTCAAATACGATCTGACGCAGCAGGAGGATGGGCACGCAAAGGTGCTGCCGGGACTAGGCGATGGGTCGCGGCTGGCGCTGGAGATTGTCGACGACCTGCGCAGTGAGTTCTCCATCGATGAGCGAAGGATTTATGTCACCGGACAGTCCATGGGTGGCGCCGGCGTGTGGAATGTAATTGCCGGTCGCCCTCGCTTCTTCGCCGCTGCCATAATCTGCTGTGGAAGCATGTCGACAGAAGGCGGCACCCAGGCGATCGACACTCCAATGTGGGTCTTCCAGGGTGGTGCCGATCAGACCGTACCAGTCACCCTGTCACGGGATCGCATCGCGGCCAGACGCAAGGCCGGCGGACACCCGCTCTACACCGAATATGCAGGCGTGGACCACAACTGCTGGGAATGGGCCTTTACTGAGCCCGAACTTGTGAAATGGCTCTGCACCCAACAGCGTAGTTAATTATGGACAGCGAAATGCCAGATAGACGCACCTTACGGTGGCCGCTACTGACGGTCATTTCGATGGGACTTTTGGCAGTTGCGCCAATGTCTGGGCAGACGGACCGAAAAGTGACTGCATTAGCTGAAGGCGTGTACGAAATCCAGCACCAGGATACGCTTGACGGCTTCGCCAGCGGGAATACGACGGTCATCATCGGCGAAAGGCAGGTGTTTGTGGTCGACTCCTGCTTTCTGCCCTCTGCGGCTCGGGAAGACATTGCTCAAATCCGCCAGTGGACGGACAAACCCGTCACCTTCCTGCTCAACACCCACTTTCACAACGATTACAACCTGGGCAACCGCGCCTACATGGATGCTTTTCCTTCATTGACCATCATCGCTCATTCGGAAACCAAGAAAGATATGGACATGTTTGGACCGGGATCAGCGAGCAGAGAGGAAAGAGCTACAGCCGCTCTTCAACAGATGCTGGACACGGGGAAAACCAGGGATGGCCGGCCTTTGACAGCGGACGAAAAAACGGAGGTTAGAAACGCGCTGGCTCGGCGCATCCCGGTGATGGAGGAACTCAGGAAAGTAAAGTTTCAAAGCGCAACTCTGACGTTCGAGCACGATTTCACGGTTGATATCGGCAAGCGGGAAGTCCAGGTCAAGTTCCTGGGACGCGGCAACACCTCCGGGGACGCCATTGCATATCTCCCCAAAGAGAAGATCTTGGTCGCCGGCGATCTCGTCGTTTACCCGATTCCATATATCTACGACGGCTATCCGACCGAGTGGATTCAAACCATGCAGAACCTCGCCCAATTGGATGCAGACACGATTGTTCCGGGACACGGGCCGATCATGCACGACAAGGCCTATGTCTACTTGATCCGGGATTTGCTGAAGAGCGCGGTCGACCAAATGAACGCAAGCTCAGGCAGAGCGGCCCAGCCATGTTTCGCACTCTCGATGAGGTAAAAGGGGCTGTGGACTTAACGCCGTTCCGGCAACGCTTTGCAGGAAACGACAAAAATCTCGCCACGGCCTTCGATGACATGACAACGAACCTGGTCAAGGTCACTTTTGAAGAGGCCAGTTTGCGCTAAAGGGCCATCCTTCAACGCCGCCGGACAATCGGCCACGCAATCGACCTCACAAGACCGAGGGTGCGCCATCAACCAAGAGTAATTCACTTGTCTGAATAGTCGGCATCTCGGACAAGTGATCCCGTAGTTCCCGGAAAACGGGTATCGGTAACTTCGCAGGATTCTTGATGCGTTGTTGCGCGACGCCTGACCGTCCGATAGAGAGGAATCCTGATGGATCTTGAGCGAGCTTCAAGGTCATGACCATAGCTCAGTCTAGAATCCTGGCTCGAACTGATGGTCTCTACAATTTCCGCTACACTCCACTGTTCGGCTTTTCAGATCAAGCTTATAAGCGATTGAATCTAAATGGTCGGGACGGGCAGATTTGAACTGCCGACCCCTCGCACCACAAACGATTGGTCGGCAGATTCGCCGCTTCATCCTCAGGATGCTTGAGGGTCAAAGTGGGTCTTCGCTGGTGCGGCCTGGTCTTCGTCAATTAGGCAACGAGCGGCTCTCTGTTTCACTTCTCCGCTACCTGGCAGGTTGTGATCAACACCGAAACAACCATCATTAGGAGGGTATGGATGGAAATGGCGTTGTACGGGCTCGGCGTAGATTCCGCCCGGTGGACCTTAAGACATCAAAATTCCAACATGCTTCTCTCTAGATAGGCGATGTACAGGAGATCTAAATGAGCGCGGTCGCTTGGACTTCGCCATGTGCCTTTCCGTGTTGCGAGTTTTCCTCCGTCGCCAGAAGCTTAACGCGTGCTTTGTATCAGGCTTCGGGTCAGCGGAACCCAATCCTGGCCCTTAGTCTGTGCGAGATGAAATGCGAGTTGGGTGACTCTCGTGACCTTGCTGGGGGATGGTAAAGTGGCTACCGCTCTAATGCAATGGGTTCACCCGCGGCCCGATCAAATACTCTGGGCCACCATGTTAGGCGTGGCCCGTCCTTTCCTCCTACTGAATGGCTGCGGTTCAGTATTTTTTGTTTCGAGAAGTACCGGCCACGACTTCACGATCCTCGACGTCGCGATCAACGACAACGCCGTCCCCTCGTACACGACCTGAAACTGACTCCAAAACTGTATCTCCGGCAGAAATATTGCCATAGGTTCCGCGTGCCCCGGATTTGTCATTCGAAGCGGCTTCGCCGGCAGACGAAATATCCCGCGCTCCTGTGTCCTTGAGAGCCTCTTTTGCCGTATGGATCTGCTCCGACGTGTCGCAGTGAACCGAGAGCAGGCTTCCGCCGTCCTTCACAGCTCCTTCATAACGCTTTGCCTCATATTCGGGAATACCCATACCCACGAGAGCCCCTACGATGCCGCCTACAGCTCCGCCTGCCCCCAAGCCCGCCAGTGTTGCCACAATCGGGCCAGCTGCGATGAATGGTCCAAGACCTGGAATGGCGAGAAGGCCGAGACCGGTTAAAAGGCCGATCGTTCCGCCGATGATACCGCCGGTCGCTACCCCGGTGGCGGTTCCCTCAGGAGCTTTGGTGCTCTTCTCGTGGGCGAATGCGCGAGTGCTGTCATTGTCTGGTAAGAGAACCGATATCGCAGAGTTTGCAAAACCCTTGGCGAGAAGATGATCAACGGCAGCCTCTGCGGTGGCGGGCGTCGCATAGATGCCGAAGACGGCAGTATTTTTGCTGGACATGGTGTGATGCTCCCCTTTCCGATTTCGGACGGCTCCCAATTGCCGTTATGATTGGCGCGGGGCAGGTCGTTTGCTATGTAAATCCTGCTTTGCCCTTGGTAGAAAAAGACTGCACAGGAAATAATCGACATGCCTTTTGCGATGCTTATGCCGGGCGACGAGTGCCTCCCTACGGAGGCAAGATGGTTCTACTTCCCGTCGATCGAGCTCAATTCGTGAATCAGGCAGCAATTTGGAAAACTGCTCTTTCCTTTTCCCGGTCAGCATCGAGGTTACGTGCTTTCACGCTCCATGCAAGACCGAAGATCCGCAGAACAACAATCACATACCAGTTCAGATCGAATTCGTACCAGGCCAAACCATGGCGGGATGGTTGTGGGTGGGCGTGGTGATTGTTATGCCAGCCTTCACCGAAGGTCAGCAGAGCGACCCAAAAACTATTTCGGAGGTATCCGCCGGTGGGGAACCGGCGCGACCCCCACATGTGAGTGGCGGAGTTAATTAGCCATGTGCAGCGGAGACCAAGAACCTTCCGAAAGAAGATGCCCCACAATAAGTACCTCCAAAGTGGGATGAGCCGGTCGCGCTGAGAAGAGCGACACTATGCGGATGAAAAAGCATACGCAGGACCTCATTGCGGAGTACCACGCAGCAACTCCAGAGTCGAGTTGACGATCGGGATCGATGTTGGGGATGTCTGGAGCCATTACTGCACGCTCAACGAAGAAGGCGAAGTGGTCGACCGTGGCCGGAGTGGAACGATGGTTTGCCGATCTGCCGTCGGTGCGGATCGCGATGGAGGCGGGGATCAGGTGGATGTTCAATTGAAGATTGTGAGCGCCTGGATCAAGTGGGCAGATGGTGATCACAATGCGGCCGTGGAAGAGATGAGAACTGCCGCAGCAATGGAAAACGCAACCGAAAAAATCGCCTGTCAGTCGAGGCTCCATTACTCCCGCGCTGGAGATGCTGGGCGATATGTTGCTTTTGGCAAAGCAGCCGAAACTCCCGTTGGCTGCCTATGAATCGGCCCTGAAATCCACCCCTGGACGCCGCGGAGCGGCATTACCGCAGGCTGCTCACGAACTGCAGCCACGCCGATTCAGATCTTTCGGACCTCACGCAGGCGAATTACTTTTTCGGCAAAGTCTAGCTCCGTTTCGATTCGGTCCCAGGACGATTTCTTGCATCCCCAACGTCCGCACTTAGCCACGAACTCCCGACTCCTTCCGCAGCAGCGATCGCTGCGGAGATTGTGAACTACCCGGCGCGGGCGCGACACTGATTTTCGTTTATCAATGCCGCATGGCTTAGATGGTCCGGCTGCAGGCCTTGCCTCTCGAACCTTCGCTGGCACTGCAAGCATGCAGAGAAGCGGTTAGAGACCTTACCCCGGGCGCTTTTTCCATGACCTACCCTCCTATAGAAATGCGTTCGGGGTGCGTTCATTGGTGCATCGCTTTCTTGATTTCCTCAACATTGGCAGCCACCGTCTTCGTAGACGGATTGTCGGGTCCGTATGTGTTTTGCAAGATTCTTAGCGCGCGTTGGTAGTACTGCAGAGCCGCATTCAGGTCGCCTTTGGCCTGGAGAATCATGCCGATGTTGTTGGCATCTCTAGCCACATTGGGGTGGGCCGGTCCGTACACTTTCTCATCGATCTTGAGCGCCTGCTGCGTGTATCGCAGGGCTCCGTCCAGGTCGCCCTTGGCCCTGAGAATCCGGCCGATGTTGCTGGCGAAAGTGGCCACAATAGGATGCTCGGCCCCGTACACCTTCTCATCGATCGTCATCGCGCGCTGTGTATATTTGAGGGCTCCATCCAGGTCGCCCTTGGCCTGGAGAATCATGCCGATGTTGTTAGTGTCTCTGGCCACATTGGGATGATCGGGCCCGTAGACCTTCTCGTCGATCTTCAGCGCCCTCTGCGTATATTGCAGGGCCCCATCCAGGTCGCCCTTGTCCAAAAGAATCTGGCCGATGTTGTTGGCGTCTCTGGCTACATCCGGATGGTCGGGTCCGTACACCTTCTCGTCGATCTTCAGTGCCCGCTGCGTATATTCCAGGGCCCCGTCCAGGTCCCCCTTTTCCTGCAGAATCGTGCCGATGTTGTTGGTGCGAATTGCTACAGTGGGATGGTCGGGCCCGTACACCTTCTCGTCGATCTTCAGTGCCTGCTGCGTGTATTTGAGAGCCCCATCCAGGTCGCCCTCGGTCTGGAGAATTGCGCCGATGTTGTTGGCATAGATGGCCACCTGGGGATAATCGGGCCCGTACACAGTCTCGCCGATCTTTAGCGCCCGCTGCGCATAGTGCAGGGCCCCATCCAGGTCTCCCTTGTCTTTGAGAATCAGGCCGATGTTGTTGGCATAGATGGCCACCTGGGGATAATCGGGCCCATACACCTTCTCGTCGATCTTCAGCGCCCTCTGCGCGTACAGCAGGGCCCCGTCCAGGTCGCCCTTGTCCAAAAGAATCTGGCCGATGTTGTTGGCACGAATAGCCACAGTGGGATGGTCGGGCCCGTACAACTTCTCGTCGATCTTCAGCGCCCGTTGCATGTACTGCAGGGCCCCGTCCAGGTCACCCTTGTCCAGGAGAACACGGCCCAGTTGATTAGCCAATTCGGCTTCGTGTTTTTCGTCGCTGCCGGCCTTGAGCCCTTCCCGCAGAACCCTCTCTGCCTCACTCAGGTTCGGCAACTCTTCGTAAGCGTATCCCAGCGCCAGGTAGAAGTCGGGTAGCTCAACGTTGGCCACAGCCTGTTGCAAATAAGGGATGGCCTCTGCGAAGCGGTATTGGTTAAGAAGCCCATAGCCCTTCTTGTAGGCCGTTTCGGCCTCGTCCGACTTGCCCGGCAAACTCTTCCTGAGTTCGCTGATGTGCTCTCCAACCTCTGTCGGCGTGGGCAACGGCGCTTGCTTATTTGCCTTCTCGAGTGCGTCCAGTCTTGCGCTAATAGACTGAATATCTCGCCGGTCGTCGGTCTCCTGTTCGGAGATTGCTTCAATCCGCTCGAGGATGATCTCTTTCCCGCTGGTTTGTGCGAACCGGCGTAGATTGTTGTAGAGGCTATCGCTCAGCTGTTGCAGTCGCTTGGCATCTGCTTTCTGTCCGGCGTCGATGGCTTTGCGCATCTCCTCCAGAGCCGCTCCGTCTTCCTTTAGGCGCGGATAAACGCGCGTCACGCCATCGGCATATTGCTGGCGGGTAATGGCGCAACTGTTGTAGCCCGCCGCCAGCCCCTTCAGGAATTCATCCCACTGCTGCGTGGCGATTGCGGCCTCCTGCAGTTTGATGGGCTTCACTTCCAGGCGCGCACCCAGCACGCTTAGGCTGCTGAGCGTCCCGGCAAATGAAGACGCATCATACTGGATGGAAATCTGCTTGATGTCAATTTCGATGTGCTCGCCATCCGGGCACGCGATCTTCTTTTGTCCCGCCGCGACCATCGCCGAAGCCGCCAGTAGCAAAAAAAGGCAGGCCTTGCGCGCGCGACAAGAAGTTGGCAGCTTAGCCATCGGAAATCTCAGTTCTTGTCTGTTCCCAGCTCGTGTGCCAGATCGGAGTATTCAGAAATCAGGGTTGTCAACCGGGTACTGTCATCCGCGGAACGGGAGGGTTGCGCCGCGAGCCCGTTGATCTCCCGTGCCAGACCGTCGAGCGCCTGAAATCTCGCTCCGAGCTGGGCATACTGAGCCTTGGTGATGGCGCACGAATTGAATCCCGCCACCACGTACTTTCGGAATTCGTTCGCGCTTTCCATCGCCTCCGACAACTTCTGCTGCTGGACGGGATCGAGCTTGACCGAAACTTTAGCCTTTTCATTCAGGCTGGCCTCAAGCTGGAGCGAGTAAGCAGAGTATTGCGTAGCAAACTGTCGGACATCAATGGTGCACCTCTGACCATCGCCGCAGTCAAAGCATCGCTGATGTCCCTTCGTGAGGTCCCACCCAACCCAGATCACCACCAGGACGACAACGCCCAGAACTAGCACCACTACCAGCCGTGTATTTGTGCTCTTCGCTTTGTCCGTGTCTTTCGCCATAACGATCGGTTGCAGGAAATCACCCGACCTTAGCACGGGCGGCACAGGCGCGCAAGCTGCAATCAGGGTGATGTTAGAAGCACATGATATGTCCGGTGGAGATAGCAGATGAAATGTCCGCTTAGCGTGCGGCGAGGATGGTTCCATGGGAACGAGCGTGGAGAGCT
>Ga0207021_1191_pt1 | contig 12902 bp, 7 predicted proteins | sample Alteio_BWMinCont_49_FD_153496 | JGI IMG/M metagenome (GOLD analysis project Ga0207021, IMG submission 153496) | Enriched cells from forest soil in Barre Woods Harvard Forest LTER site, Petersham, Massachusetts, United States -... | ecosystem: Environmental > Terrestrial > Soil > Temperate forest >... | reverse complement strand
ACGGAATCTCGGCCAGAGGCGCTCAAGCTGCTTGTGATTTCAAATAGTCGGCGTCGAAACCTACCTCCTTCTTCCAGACGATCAAGGTGATCGCGGTAATCTTCCTCGCCAGGGTCAGGCGCGCCATCGTGGGCTTCCTCCCCTGAGCCAGCAAATTCTCATAGAAATCGCGGAGCGGTCCGTTACTACTGCTGACTCTGGTGGACGCACCCTTAAAAATATCTTTGAGGTCGCGGTTGTAGTCCGGATTGAGGCGAAGCGTTACCGATTTCGGAGAGCGTTTTAGTTGTCCTTCGACCAGGCGGTATTGCGCACTGTCATGGGTTTCCAACCCCAGACCACTATAGGTCCACAGTTGTCGTTTGGTGCGGAACCGGTGCGGCGTCTGCATCAGCGCGAGCAACAGAGCCGCCCGGATCGGGCCAATCCGGGAATCAGGCGCAGCAGTCTCCATGCCTTGTGCTTCTTGCCTTCCAGCAACAGATCCCGTCGTACTTCCTGGCGCAACAGACGTAAGTCATCCAGCTGCTGGTAGGTGTATTCGGCGCGTCGCCGGACGCCGGCTTCGCTGATCTTGCCCAGCCACTCCGAACGGTGACGCGGCGTATACACTTCCTTGCCGGCACACACAATGCCCCAGCTGCGATCTAACGCCTTGAGCCGATTCATGACTCGCGTGACATCTTTGTTCCTGGTCAAATAACTGCGTGCCAGCTCTTTCAACGTCCGCAAGCCGTGCTCTCCGTGATAGACCGGCTTGAGATGGTTGCCACGCAATAGCTCGGCCAGCTTGCGCGCATCGATCCGATCACTCTTGCTGCCGTCTTTCAGCAAGGCATTCTTGCGCGGGTTACACACCAGGACTTCGCTGACGTGCGGCTTCAGCAGGTCGTACAACCATGCTGCCCCGGTCCCGTCTTCAAAGGTGACGCGCACATCTCCACCCAGTCCGTCGATGAACTGCAGAATCATGCTCGCCTTGGTCTCGATGACACACTCCATCACGATTTTTCCGAGGAATTCATCACTGCGATCGAAATACTTTCATTGTGCACGTCCATGCCGATATATTTAGTCATCGTCATAAAGGGTGTTCCTTCTGGAGGGGTTGACTTAGCACTCAAACCCTACTCTAAAAGGGGCGCCCTTTTTATAATGTGTGGGCTTCGACGTTCACCGATCCGTACCAGAATCCTGATTGCAACGGAGCATTAGCATGGCCGCTGTACGCCTTCTTTGTGCCGCTTTTCTTGGCGTGATTCTTGCGATTCCCGCATCTGCGCAGCAATACCCCGCGGAGATGCTCACGGGCCTGCAATGGCGCGATGTCGGCCCTATGCGCGGCGGACGGACCTATGCCGTAGCTGGAAACGCCGCCCAGCCCAATACGTTTTACATGGGCTCAGTGGGCGGTGGCGTGTGGAAGACTGAAACCTCGGGCCGCACCTGGTTCCCGATTGCCGACGATCCGAACACTGGAATTCCGATCGGCTCGATCGGCGCTATTGCGGTAGCGGCCTCAAACCCCGATATCGTCTACGTCGGCACCGGTGAGCCGGATATTCGCAGCCAGCACTCGTACGGCATCGGCGTCTTCAAGTCGACCGATGCAGGCAAGACATGGCACTTCATCGGACTTGCCGCGACGCGGCAGATCGGCAAGATTGTCATCGATCCAGCCGATCCGGATCGCGTATATGTGGCGGCGCTTGGCCACGTCTACAAGGCCAACCCCGAACGCGGCGTCTATCGCACCACCGATGGCGGCGCACATTGGACAAAGGTCCTCGCATCCGCAAAGGATCCGAATGATGTGGGCGCGGTGGATCTGGTGCTCGATCCGCAGCATCCCAGGACCATCTACGCATCGTTGTGGGCCACGCGCCGGCCGCCGTGGGCTGTCTATTCGCCTTCGAATATGCCCGGCGGAGGGCTTTACAAGTCGACCGATGGCGGAGACACGTGGCATCAACTCACGAACGGGTTGCCCACGGATGGCTTTGTTGGCAAGATCGGCGTGGCTGTCGCTCCGAGCAATCCGAACCGTGTTTATGCTGTTGTGGACGATCTTGGCACGGCGACTGCGCCGTCGTTCCGCGCAAGCGCCGCTGCAAAAGGGCCGAATGCACCCAAGCCATCTGGCGGAATCTACGTATCGGACGACGCCGGAGCGACATGGCGCCTGGTGAACGACGAGCGGCGGCTGTGGGGACGCGGATGGTACTTCGGCCAGATGGTCGTCGATCCCACGAACCCTGACCGCGCCTATGACGTGAATACGGCAACTTACATGACGCTCGACGCCGGCAAAACCTGGGTTCCCGTAAAAGGCGCACCGGGCGGCGACGACTACCACCAGCTCTGGATCAATCCCGGGGACGGCAATCGCATCGTGCTCTCGAGCGATCAAGGCACTGTAGTGTCCGTGGATGGCGCGAAGACCTGGAGCACCTGGTACAACCAGCCCACTGCGCAGATCTATCACGTCACGGCCGACAATCATTTCCCTTACCGGCTGTACGGCGCCCAGCAGGACTCCGGGGCGGTGCGAGTTAGCACATGGTCACGATTTGGCACGCTGAGTTTCCGCGACTGGGAACCCACCTGCCTTGCAGGTGAAAGCGACACAGCCGTGCCTGATCCGAAAAATGGCGACGTGCTCTATGGCAGCGGGGATCGCGTTTGCAACCAGGCCCTGAATCTGGCGATAACGACCGGCGGCAAATTGCCTCCCGCGGTCGCCGCTGATCCAAATCGAAAAACGTGGACACTGCCGCAGGTCTTCTCCCAGGCCGACGAGACTCTTTACTACTCGAATCAATTCGTATTTCACACGCGCGACCGAGGTAAGACCTGGGTAAAAATCAGTCCCGACCTTTCACGCGTTCATCCGGAGGTGCCGAAGACCCTGGACCCGGTCACTGCGAAGGACATCGATCAGCCGATGACGGACCGGTTCGGCGTGGTGTACACCATCAGCCCCTCGCCGATCGATGCGAAGACCGTTTGGGTCGGCACCGACGATGGCCTCATTCACGTGACCCGCGACGACGGCGCACATTGGAACGATGTCACGCCCCCGGCGATGACAGCGTGGAGCAAGGTATCGCAGATCGAGGCAGGCCATTTCGACGTGGAGACGGCGTACTCCTCGGTCGATCGCCACCGGCTGGCGGACGACCAACCGTACATCTATCGTACCCACGACGGCGGCAAGACCTGGACAAATGCAGTGAATGGAATTCCGAACGGCGCGTTCGTTAACTCGGTCAAAGAGGACACGAAACAGAAAGGATTGCTCTATGCCGCCACCGAGCTGCGCGTGTACGTTTCGTTTGATGATGGCGACCATTGGCAGCCGCTCCAACTGAACATGCCGGTCACTTCGGTACGCGACATCATCGTGCGCGGAGATGATCTTGCCGTAGCCACCCACGGACGCGGCTTTTGGGTGCTGGATCAGATGACAGCTTTGCGCCAGATCGCGGCGAACGGCAAGCAGATTGAATCGACCAGGGCCTGGCTCTTTGCGCCGGGCACAACATGGGCCATTCGCCAGGGTGGACAAGACGGCACGCCCCTGCCGCACGAAGAACCGCAGGAGGTGAACCCTCCGGCAGGCGTGCTTGTCTACTATTGGCTGAAGACCGCGCCCACGTCGCCTGTCAAGCTCGAACTGGTTGATGCCAGCGGCAAGGTCGCCGCCTGCGTGGCCAGCGACACTCCCGTGAAGCCTGTAGACACCGAGGTGATCAACGTGCAGGCCTACTGGGAGCAGCCTCCACCGCCGCCATCAGCCGAGCTGGGAATGCACCGCATAGCCCTTAACGTTGTCACGCCGCGGCGAGCAGGCTTTGGCGGACCTCCGCCTGCCCCGCCACCCGTCGATGCCTGCCACCCGGTGGGAACAAAGGTCCCTCCATCCGAAGCTCCCACGATGGGTCCGGGCCGGGAGGCTCTCACTCTCGAACCCGGGAATTACATCATCAAACTCAGCGTCGATGGGCAAACACTCACGCAGGCTGTGACGATTTTGCCCGACCCGCGCGCGCTGCCCAAAGGGGCGGAGGTTATGCCGGATGAGGATGACGACCAGTAGCTTTGAACTGCCCAATCTCGGACCGGCCGGATTCCTGCTGCAACAACCCGGCCGGAACGTTACCTGCGCGGATAAAATTCCAACGAGCGTGCGGCGTCCTTGCTCAGGTTTCTCTAAAAACGCCAATCGAGGTCAATGATCAAGATGAGAAGTCGCCCGATTTCATATCTCCTCTTCTTTTCGTTCTTTTTCAGCGCGGCGCTTGTGCCGGCCGCCACGCGCCTTGCGGCGCAAGAGGCCAGCCCCATGCCGGAGATGCACTGGCGCATGATCGGGCCGTTCCGTGGTGGGCGCACGCGCGCGGCGACGGGTGTTGCGGATGAGCCAAATGTCTTTTATGTGGGCCAGGTGAATGGCGGGGTATGGAAGTCGAATGATTATGGGCGCACGTGGGAGCCTATCTTCGACGGCGAGGGCACGCAGTCGATTGGCGCGATTGCCGTAGCGCCCTCTGACCACAACATCGTGTACGTGGGCAGCGGCGAAGGCCTGCACAGGCCCGATCTTTCCGTGGGCGACGGCATCTATCGCTCGAACGATGCGGGGAAGACATGGATCCACCTGGGACTGCGCGATGGCCAGCAGATACCGGCGCTGGCTGTGGACCCGGCAAATCCCAACCGGCTCTTCGCCGCGGTACTTGGCCATCCCTATGGTCCGAATGAGGGGCGCGGCATCTTCCGCTCAGACGATGGCGGCTGGACATGGAAAAAGGTGTTGTACAAGGACGACCGCACGGGGGGCTCTGATGTGGCCATCGACCCGAAGAATTCGCAGGTGGTGTATGCCTCGCTGTGGGAAGAGACGCTGGGGCCGTGGGAAGACAGGAACAGCTACGCGGGCACGCATGGCGGATTATTCAAGTCAATTGACGGTGGCGCGACGTGGACGCAATTGACGAATGGCCTTCCGTCCAATCTTGTGCAGATCAATGTAGCCATTGCGGGCAGCGACGCACGGCGCTTGTATGCGACAGTCTCGACGACGGCGGAAAGCGGTTATGCGAATGACAAAGGGCTGGGAGTGTACCGAAGCGACGATGCGGGCGCGAGCTGGCGGACGATTACCGACGATCCGCGGCCGGCGATGAAGATCGGCGGTGGCGATCTGCCGGTGCCAGTCGCCGATCCCCAGAATCCGGACGTTGTTTACTCGACCAGCATCGTGACCTGCCGCAGCGAGGATGGCGGCAAGACCTGGATCAGCCTGCGCGGCGCGCCGGGCGGCGACGATTACCAGAACCTGTGGATCAATCCGCGGAATCCGAAAATCCTGCTGCTGGTGAGCGATCAGGGTGCACTGGTGAGTGTGAACGGCGGCGAAAGCTGGAGCTCGTGGTACAACCAGCCCACCGCGCAGCTTTATCACGTGGCGGCAACCAGCGGATTTCCCTACCAGGTGTGCGCGGGGCAGCAGGAGAGCGGGTCGGTGTGCACCAACACACGGGGAAACGACGGCGAGATCACATTTCGCGAATGGCATCCTGTGGGCATTATCGAGTACGGCTACGCGGCGCCCGATCCGTTGCATCCTGAGATCGTTTATGGAGCGGGGCGCACGGAAGTGTCCAGATACGACGTGGTGACCGGCCAAACCCAGAACGTGACGCCGCTGCCCATACGCGGAGAAGACGACCGCGCCGACCGCACCGAACCGCTCCTGTTTTCCCCGATCGATCCGCACACGCTGTACTATGCGGCGAACCATCTATTCAAAACCACAGATGGTGGCCAGACATGGGAGACGATCAGCCCCGACCTGAGCCGGGGAACCACCCCGCAACTTGCCAATCTTCCCGCGCTGACGCCCGAGGAACTGGCGACACGAAGGGGCGTTATCTACGCTGTCGCGGCCTCGTACAAGACCACGCGGACCATCTGGGCGGGGACGGACGACGGGCTCGTTTGGATTACGCGGGATGGGGGCAAAAACTGGACCAACATTACGCCGTCCGGCGTGACGCCGTGGAGCAAGATTGCGCAGATCGATGCTTCTCGCTTTGACGACGAGACAGCATATGTCGCTGAGAGCCGGCTGCGTGTCGACGATCTGCATCCCTACGCCTACCGCACGCACGATGGCGGAAAGACATGGCAGCAGATCGATGGCGGTCTGCCCAGCGATGCGCCGGTGAACGCGGTGCGCGCCGATCCGGTGCAGCCGGGGCTCCTTTACGTGGCCACGGAACGCGCGGTGTGGACGTCGTTTGACGACGGTGCGCACTGGCGGCCGCTCGAATACAACCTGCCGCACACCTCCATGCGGGATCTGCTGTTGAAGGATGACGATCTGATCGTGGCGACGCATGGACGGTCGTTTTGGGTTCTGGACGACGTGACCCCGCTGCGGGAGCTGGCTGCCGACGCAGGCAAGAAGGCGCCGATGCTGTTTGCGCCTGCGGCGGCATGGCGCGTTCGGCGCAATACAAACACCGATACGCCTCTGCCTGGAGACGAGCCGGCCGGGGAGAACCCGCCGGATGGCGCGATCGTCGACTACAACCTGGCCAGCAATGCGCATGGGCTCGTTGTTCTTGAAGTGCTGGATAGTCAAGGAAACGTGCTGCGCCAGTACAGCAGCAAGGATCCGATTGCTCCCACACCGCAGCAACTACGAACGAATCTGATTCCGCCGAAGTGGCCGCAAATAAGCGGCCCGCTGCCGGCAAAGGCTGGCATGCACCGCTGGGTGTGGGACCTGCGCGCGACGGCCCCGACGGCAACGCATTACGAATACCCGATCTCAGCGGTACCGCATCGGACGCCCCTCGAGCCGCAAGGAGCGCTGGTCGTTCCGGGGACGTACACGGTGCGGCTGACGGTGGACGGCCACAGCGAAACCGCTCCCTTGACGGTCAAAATGGATCCGAGGGTTCACACTTCGATGGCCGATCTCGAAGCGCTGCATGCGGCACAGACAGCGATGGCGGCGTCGCTCGATGCGCTGGCAAAGGCCGATCTTGCGGCGCATTCGGTGAGTGAGCAGCTTTCCGCGCCGGAGAATGCAACCCTCAGCGCGCAGCTTGCTCCTTTCAGCGAAGCGTTGAAGACCCTTCTGGGGGGCGCCGGGCCCAAAGCTGCCAAGCCGCAGCCCGGGATCGAAGCGGTGACCTCGGAGGCAGCCGAACTCTACGGCCAGCTGCAACGGGCCGACGCCGCGACGGCCGCTCTGCTTGCAGCCGCGGCACAGGTGGAGGACGAGGGCAAAGAGGTGCTGCCAGGCTGGGAGGACTTCAAAGAAGGGCAGCTGCCTGCGCTCAATGAGAAGCTGCGCGACGCTCATCGTCCGCCAATCGACTTGAGCCGCCGGCCTGAGGATATGCCGCAGAGCGGGGACGAAGACTGAGTATCCACATGCTCACGTTGGGAGCAAATTCGTTGCTGCTCTCCTTATTGCCCAGACCATCGGTCTGGTGTGCCACCGCCGGAGGACACGAAGCAGACAACCAAGGCCTAAGCTATGCTCGCTGTAAGTTATTGATTTTATGGTGCGCCCAGAGAGATTCGAACTCCGATCTATTGATTCGTAGTTATGGCCGTGGACGACGGATAAGGATCACAATCTAAATGTCTTATCAACTGAATGGCCCGCACTTAGGAACAATAAGTATGTTGCAGTAAGTTGCTGTAGTTTCAAGCACTTGCAAAACGTGCGTCATACGCATGTCATAGTTACGTCATACCCGGTCGACTCAAGGACTATGACGTGGAATATGACATTGGCGGTCATACTGCCTGTACTTCCCACCAATCAGTCTGGCTTCATCTCTGAGCTATCCGCACAGGATGGTTGAGAGTTGCAGCCATGCAGCCAACCCCGCGAACAATCAATCCAAGGATTTTCTACGCTTGTGAGGAAAGAAGAAATAGGCCCAAGTCCCAAAAACAAGCCGACACATCCGCTCAAGAGATACAAGACTTCGTGGATATAATGCAATTGGAAAATTTGGTGAAGCGTGCTCTGAATCACTTTCTGACATCCATTGACTGAGCAACAAATAACCCTCCATAGCGAGCCTCCACCGGTCTCAAGGAGGGACTCCATATCCAGTCGGAGGTCCAAGTGTTCGTATTCAGTTCGTTCATGCTCACACCCCTTGGAATCGCAATCCCGAGACATCTGCTTTCCTAAGCGGAAGGATTCGTCAACGGAGTCTACATCAAAGCCAGAAATAACGATCACCTGCCGCACTTAAAAGGAAAAGGGCCACGTCCTGAGACGCAGCGCCGGCGCTTGAGAGAGCGACTTCGCAACACCAAACCGATCACCCGGCGACCATTCCCCGAACTGTTTACTGCTCGTGTCGTTTAAGACTGCCCTTCGCATCCAAACAGTAGGAAAGGCCGTATGAACAAAAACCGACGCCTTACGATGACCCGCCGACCATGGAGGCATGGACCACGGCGATAACAAATATGCCACCGGAGCTTGCACTCCAAATGCGCGACCAGGCGATTCGCAGCCTGAAGAAAGACACCCGCTGGAGTGACTACTTAAAGCTGGCTGTAAGAATCCTTCGAGAGCGCGGCATCACGCGAGAGTAGACTTCTCCACTGTGACATCAGAACGAAGACGAGGAGAATGAACCAATGCCCGGCGACCCACCAGTTGTGACAACCATGCAGAAATTGATCGTTGCTCTTGATACGGAGATTGCGCGATTACAAGAAGCACGCGCTTTGTTGGCCGGAGACACTTGGACACGCGGAACCAAGCGTACTCCCAAACACCACCCCATGAGCCGAGCGGCGCGAGCAAGGATCAGCGCGGCACAAAAGAAGAGATGGGCTGCGATTAAGAAAGCGGCCAGAACCTGAGTTCGATCCTATTGTCACGGTACTGCCGTAACTTGTTCCCAAGGTAGGAAGGCGATAGGCTGGCACTTAATCTTTTTCCTCAGCAGTTCTCCCCCTCTTCACTCAAGTGCCATACTCTCGCGCAATCCAATCAGGCGCGTTCGACTAGCGCCTGCCTGCCAGAGTCTCAGACCGAAGCCGATCGGACGCTTTGTGTCGTTTAAGACTGCACCCCGCTGGGCGCATTCCTTTGACGAAGATAGTACCGAATGTTGCAGTTCTGACACTCCCACGGATAAAAACCAAGAAGGGGTAAGAAATGATCTCAACGATCCCGTGACGAGTGCGCCGACTAAGCGGATAGCAACACGCCTTGCAAAGTGGGTTAGACATAAAGGGCTTTACGGAAGAGGGAGCCGCGTTCGACCCTGACGCCAACATCCCGCGCCCAAACCGTGCGTTGATCTGCATGGGCGCGTGTCTGATTCCCTTGTCGAAGACTCCGAGATGCGCTTCGCGTGATATTCTCCCATCATGTCAGCACCGACTTGTTTTCTTGAATCGAGCAAGTATACGAAAGCTGGCCTGCGCGGCTGCCACAGTTACGTGCTGCCCTGTCTGTTGAGCCTGACCGCCGATCTCCCACCCCGCTCAAGGATTCTCGATGTCGGATGTGGCAATGGCGCAATAGCCGCCCAGTTTGCAAACCGGGGCCACTCGGTTGTCGGCATTGATATGGCAGAAGCCGGCATTCGTATCGCGAGAGAAAGTTGCCCATCTGGCAAGTTTGAGGTGTTAACCGCCGACAGCCGCGTTCTTGAACGCTTGGGTGAAGAGCCGTTTGACCTTGTATATAGTGCCGAAGTCGTTGAGCATTTGTACGATCCAAGAAGCTTAATGGCAGGGTGCTATCTTGCAACGAAGGAAAACGGCCGGTTCATCTGCACGACCCCATATCATGGATACCTGAAGAATCTAGCGATTTCCCTCGGAGCTGGTTGGGATAAACATGCCGATCCTCTCTTTGATGGCGGCCACATTAAGCTCTTCAGCCGCAAAACGTTATCGGATCTTATGATTGAAGCAGGTTTTAGGAATCTTCAGTTCCGAGGAACAGGCCGGCTTCCCTATCTTTGGAAGAGCATGGTCATCGCCAGTACAAAGCCCGCAGACGGGCAAATTTGGAGCGACGCTGGAGTGTGACCCAGCGTAGTGTGCGGTGCATCGGCTCAGGATTGCCCGGAGACGAGCTGTCGACTACGCACCCACCGCACGGTAGATGGTTGGACGAGACACGCTGAACTCACGAGCAATTGCGGAGACGTTCTCACCAGTCCGCATGCGTCCACCAGAGAAGACGCTGGGCTGCCCAAGGAGCTTGTTCTGTACTCGGCACGCCACTCGTTCGCGACTGATCTGCTAGACCGAACGGGGAACCTTAAGCTGGTGATGGATGTGCTCGGTCATGAGAGCGTCACTACGACGCAGAAATACTTGCATCCTGCTCTCAAGAACATCGCGGAGGTTGTGAATCAGAGGAACGAGGGAAGGGAGGCAGAGGTAGCAGCATGAGCACCTATGTCATATTTCACGTCATAGTCGAGTTTTGACCGTGACCGCTTCGCTTGTAAGTTGTTGATCTTATGGTGCGCCCAGAGAGATTCGAGCTCCCGACCTATTGATTCTTAGTCAGTTGACCGCCCTTCCGCTGTATACACAAAATAAATCCACTACCCAATAAGCTTAGACAGCGACTGTCGGATTGCGGTCAACTTCCGTCTGGGCCAGCAAATGGGACATTATGAAGAAAACGTTCATGCTCTCTAACCATTGACGGCGAGACATCAACCTGACAGGGGTGGGATTGCTCGCGTATCCTCAATTACCGTGCTATCTCTTGCGTATTCCCGCGTTCTCGCAATGAGTCTTCTTCTAGTGGCTGCCGCTGCCGTTGCTCAGCGATCTTCAAGTCCTCATCTCGGGCCGAACGTGCTGATCTTCGACCCTACTAAATCCGAGCCGCAGATGCAGGCGGCGATCGATCGTGTATACGCGAACGAGCAGCACAGTGAGTTTGGCCCGAACCGTTATGCGTTGCTGTTCTTACCCGGCAAATATCACCTGAATGTGCCGGTTGGCTACTACACGGAAGTGCGGGGACTGGGAGCGACACCGGATGCAGTGCATATTGCCGGCAATGTACACGCCGATGCGACCCTGCCAAAGGACAACGCTACTTGCGTCTTCTGGCGTGGCATAGAGAACTTTGCCGTCACGCCCACAGGCGCAGGGCAGTCGGAGATGACGCCGGGCACTATGCGATGGGCGGTCTCACAAGCGGCGCCGATGCGGCGCATGCATATCGAAGGCAACCTCGTGCTTCACCAGAACCATGGCTGGGCTTCGGGCGGCTGGATGGCCGATACGCTAGTGGACGGCACCGTAGATTCAGGCACCCAGCAACAGTGGATTGCACGAAACAGTGACTGGGCCGGATGGACGGGATCGAACTGGAACATGGTTTTCGTAGGAGTGCCGCACGCGCCGGCGGGCGCTTGGCCGAAGTCGGCCTACACGGAGATCGCACGCACGCCTGTGGTGCGGGAGAAGCCCTTCCTTGAGGTGAATGCCACGGGTAAATGGAGTGTGCGAGTTCCCGGAGTGTGCAGCGATTCTACCGGCACGACCTGGCGTACTCCTGTCGCCATGCCCGGCCGCGACATTCCAATTGAACAGTTCTACATCGGCCGCCCTGGCCATGACACGGCTGCCAGCATCAACGCACAGCTTGCCCGAGGCAAGCAGTTACTCTTGACGCCCGGCATCTACGATCTGACTGAGCCTATTCGGGTGGTGAAGCCGGATACTGTTGTGCTTGGCCTAGGCTTCGCCACGCTGCGGCCGACGAACGGCACCGCAGCCATGGTGACCGCCGATGCCGATGGCCTTACGATCGCTGGGCTACTCTTCGATGCGGGGTCCCGGATTTCTCCGGTGCTTCTGCAGATCGGTGCGCCGGGCAATCCCCATCACAGTCATCGCGCAGACCCAATTCTTTTGGCAGATGTGTTCTTCCGTGAGGGTGGCGCGGGCGCGGGCAGCACAGTCGGGAACCTCGAAGTGAATGCCAATAACACCATCATCGATCACGTCTGGATCTGGCGCGCGGATCATGGCGCTCATGTCGGCTGGACCGACAATCTCAGTCAGAACGGTCTTATCGTCAACGGCGATGATGTGATCGCTTTCGGGCTATTCGTTGAGCACCACCAGCAATTCCAGGTGCTTTGGAACGGCGAGCGTGGCCGCACTTACATGTACCAGTCCGAGATTCCATACGATCCGCCTAACCAGGCCGCGTATACAAGTATGCCCGGCACGGACGGATGGGCCTCCTACAAAGTGGCCAGTACCGTGCACCAGCATGAGGCCTGGGGGCTAGGCGTCTACAGCGTCTTCCTCCATCCGGACATTTTTCTTACCCGCGCCATCGAGGCGCCCGCGGCCGAGAATGTGCGCTTCCACGACATGATCACGACCTGCCTTAATAATTACGGTGGAATTCGCAACGTGATCGACAATGAGGGTGGCGCTGCGACCTGCCATCCAAAACACTGGCCCCGGCTCACAGCTTTTCCATGATCCAGATCCAATGCATAAAAAGGACGGGAGTTAGAGGAGTGATGTAGATTTTCGGATCGCATTCTCGAACCGGCGTCGTCGCATTTTGCGTCACTTGCCAAGTTCGAATGGCATGCAGTCACCTCTAGCCCGAGCGGTGAGCACCTGTATACCGACATCTTTATCTCGTCCAGTTGATCTCTGAAGAGAATGGCGTCTACGGGGAGTAATCCCAATATGGGTACGAAACCGACGCTGGATGAGTGCCTTGAAGTCGTCGGTCCAGAATCTTCGCGGAAGCTAGCTGTCACCGTGCTTCACTCGGAGGCGGTAAGGCTTTGCGGCAATGAGCTGAGTTGGATGAACGCGAGCATGGTTCCTCTCAA
>Ga0207021_1186_pt1 | contig 12915 bp, 10 predicted proteins | sample Alteio_BWMinCont_49_FD_153496 | JGI IMG/M metagenome (GOLD analysis project Ga0207021, IMG submission 153496) | Enriched cells from forest soil in Barre Woods Harvard Forest LTER site, Petersham, Massachusetts, United States -... | ecosystem: Environmental > Terrestrial > Soil > Temperate forest >... | reverse complement strand
AACAGAATCGAACGTCCATGCCGGAATCTCCAGTGCCGCAGCTCTACTCAACTCCTCTCGCACACATCGCAGAAATGAACCTCTGTTTCGTGGCGCTTCGCACTGAACCAGCACGCGTTGCCCATACCACGGATGCCAACGGTATAGGACTTCTCGTGTATCAGTTTTATGGGTGTCTTGTACCCCGGTTGTACAACTAATAAGGGGCATGGAGAAGTGGAAACCGCTACGCGCTTCCCACTTCTCCACACCCCCGACGGCGGCTATCTGAACTCAGAGGTAATCGCGCTGCACTAACTTATCTCTGGTATAAAACATCGGGCAGACCACATGGCCCATGGCATCTCTGAACTCCCGCGGTGTTTTGTATCCCAGCGAGCTGTGCGGACGCTCGCAGTTATTTCGTTTTATCTCATTTCCCGCTTGACAACCATGTCCCCTACGGGTTAGGAGTATGTCCGGGCTTACATTCATTCGAAAGCTATAGACGTTTGTGGCAACGGGGCCGCCCGCATTTGGGCTTACATTTATTCGAAAGCTATAGAGGTTTGTCGCAACGGGTCCGCCTGCATTTCAAACATAGTTGTCAGCACAAGCACGGGATTGGGAGAAAGACCCGGTTATGATTGCTGAGAGCGAGATCTATCGCGGATTTTCGTGTCCACAGGCCGGGCTGGACGACGAATTTTTGGAACTTGTGGTCACGGAACATGCACACCAGACCGTCCAGAAATTCATCGAATGCTTTAAGGGCCGCATGGAACTTCAGGGCGAGGGGTTGGGATCTGTACTCAGCAATTGGCTGAAATGCGAAGATACCTTCGAGACCGTCTGGAATGCGGCATTTGGTGAGGTGTTTGCGGCTGTGTTTCGGAATGGCGCAGACGATATAGAGCGACGTGCAGCTGTGGCGGCGTTGCGCCTCCATGAGCGCGGCCACCTAGGCGAGTGGGAACTTCAACTCTCTAAACCTGTTCGTTTTCGATTCGACCGGTGGTTGCTGCCTCCCGCCGATGCCATGCAGGTTTCGGCGACGGCGCGATCGGTTACTCTTAACATACGGACGGAGAACGCATGGCGAAAGAGCACTTTTCGGCAGAGCGAAAATGGCTGGGAAACAACCAACGCGGAAGCCATGCCAGTGCTAATTCGGCCGGGAATCCGATGGACTATATTGGCCGCCGAGTCCCTTGCACCCTCATCGGCCGCACTGCTCCAGATGGAAGTTTTTGATTCCAGCGATGCCGACGTGGACACGCAGCCGGAGTTGCTGTTGCGGACATGTGATGCCGCTGTGAGCCTTATCGCTGAATTTGCAAACATTTATCTGGCATGGGTTAGTAGGGTGCTTAGAGACCTGATCCCGCTGCGAGCGAAGCCCGGCATTTTCACCAGCGGCAGCACAGACCTCTCGCCAGGAGTGATGTGCGTTTCGAATCAGGAGCATCCCTGGGCCCTCGCTGATGTGCTCGTGCATGAAGCGACGCACCAGTATCTCTATATCGCCAGGAGGTTGGGGAAGATGGACGATGGGAAGGACGAGACTCTTTACTTTTCGCCCTTTCGCAACACGGGTAGGCCCATCTATAACATCCTCATCACCTATCATGCATTTGCGAATGTCTTGCTCTTTTACCGGACCGTTCTGGGGCACGGCCTGCCGGCCGATGAAGTCTCTGCACTGACGGTGGAGAAACGCGTACAAGAACTCGAAGAGAAGCTGCAACCTTTGGAGCAGGCGCTTGAATCCACAACGTCGCTTACTCCGCTCGGCCTCGCATTGTGGGAGCCCCTGCGGGGGCAACTTCAGGCTTGATTGGCGCGCAGAAGGTGCTGCGCCCGGATGTCTTCAACGGCGATTAGGAATCGCCTTCACCAGATTGCAGTTGACGGGCGGGTTGGAGGCGCGGACATCGTTGACCAGTGCCACCGGGGAGACGTTGTCTGAACAATATCTTCATTGAGCGGCTGTGGCGCTCAATAAAGTAAAAAGGGATGTACCTGGAGAGATAGTTAATTGAAATCAAGCTGTACTCAGAAGTACAAAAAACCGTTAAGGAGAACCAAATGGCCGAGCATACACCGGAAGTAAAGACCACCGATAATTTACCTGCATCCGTGCCTGCGGAAGCGAAGAAGAAAATCCACGAAAAACTGAAAGGACTTGTGGAACAAGAACTTTCGAAAGAAAGTCACACGCTTGGCACTGCGCCAGGCAGACCTGCAATTCATGGCTCGATCTCATGGGATAAAGCATTGGAAAAATGATCCAACTAGCGCACGACCGGTAAGCCGATCGGTAGCACGGTTGATCGTAGCCCACGCTCGGCCTTATCCACTGTTGTTCGCAGTGGCAGGCACCGACCGTGGGCTACGCCAGCCTGCCGGAGTGGCGCTGGCTTTTGGTGCTGCGGTATGCCGGTCCATGTTCGCTACGCGCCGGGGTGGAACCGTGTACCGGGCACGAAATATTGGTTGAGCACATTCCGTCGGTGAAAGTTAGCGGCCTGCGGTCGGCACGCTGGAAATTGGCATAGCACCCTGGGAAGACTCTCGGAACCACGGAGTCTCAGGAGGTGTGTTTTTGGGCAAGTTATCAAGTTGGGCCCCACTGGCCGGAAACGAGAGAACCCCCGAACATGATACCGGATACCACGATCTACCAACTGCACTTTAAGGTTGCGTCACGTTGCAATCTGAATTGCTCGTATTGCTATATCTACAACAAAGGAGATTCGACGTGGAAGCACCGGCCGGCCATCATGTCGGACGAGGTTTTTGAAGCGGCGCTGGAGCGGATGCGCGCGCACTCCAACCGCACTCGACAGAAATTGTTGCTCGTGGGGTTTCACGGCGGCGAGCCCTGCCTGGTTGGCGCTCGGCGTTTTGATGCATGGTGTAGGAGGGCCCGCGAAGTTCTGCACGATATCGAGGACCTTCCTATATGTATTCAAACCAATGGAACTTTGATTGATGAAGCCTGGGCTGAGGTGTTTCAGAGAAATAAGGTTAATGTTGGCGTCAGCGTGGATGGACCGCGGGAGGTGAATGACCTCTTGCGGGTCGACCATCAGGGCCGAGGTTCGTACGATGAAGTAGCGCGGGGACTGAAGGTATTGCGAGACGCCCATATTCACTTTAGCCTTCTTTGCGTCATCCCGCTAGGGGCTGATCCACTGGCCGTACACCGTCATTTCGTGACAACGCTAGGCTGCACAGAGTTCACCTACCTGCTGCCGCTCTTTACACACGACACGATTGCTCCTATTCAAAAGCGTTATGGACCTACGCCATGCGCGGATTTTCTGATTCCGATTTTTGATGAGTGGTGGTTCAACAACACGACGGATGTAATGGTGGGTAATTTCCGAAATATGATACGGATCATTCTGGGTGGCAGAAGTCAGATGGAAACAATCGGAAACACTCCACCTTCCTACGTGTTTGTGCAAACCGATGGTGAGATGGAAGGCATGGACACTCTGCGCATCTGCAAGGACGGGATGGCCAAGATGAATCTGAACGTCCTGGATACGGGGTTCGAAGCGCTGCTCCAGGCCGATAGCATGCACAGGACGGCTATCTTTCAAGGGATGCCGCTGCCAACGGGTTGCCGCACTTGCCCCGAGCGCGCCAACTGCGCCGGCGGCTTTGTACCCCATCGCTACTCCAGCTCGCGCGGTTTTGATAATCCCAGCGTGTGGTGTGCCGACTTGTTAAAGATTTTCGCACATATCCGCGGTCGGCTTGGTGTCACGGCGGAAGAGACATCTGCCCGGCGGCAGATGCTGGAGGCCGGCGCTATGGCTGATTCGTGGAGGGGCGGTTGGGAAGCCGCAGCGTCATAGACACGACTGCCGGCTGCACACATCCGAACGTCTGAGTGGAGATTGAGTATGGAAAATAATTTGGTCCCGCCGCACCCGTCCGTTGCCGGTTGCCGCGTCGCGATGGTTTGTATGCCGTTTGCTTCAGCACAGCGGCCGTCGATTCAGATCGGCCTGATCACGGCAGTTGCCGAGCAGGCGGGGTTCGAGGTCGACGTGCATCATTTCAACCTCGACTTGGCGGCACAACTCTCTCCTGCTCTGTATGAACACTTCTGCGAATGCTTCGGGCATCGTGGGCACTTCACCGGTGAATGGGTGTTTGCGCCCGCCGCATTTCGGTCGTCGGCGCCCAGCGACGAGGTGAGTTACTTCCGCGCCTTTCCCGAGGAACTTGCATGGGTAAGAAATTTGGGCAAGGATGAGGCGTTTATCGTCGACTTGCGACAGCGTGTTCTGCCAAGTTTCATTGAGAACTGCCTGACAGCGGTGGACTGGAGCCGCTATCGGGTCGTGGGCTTCAGCTCGGTATTCCAGCAAAACGTGGCCTGCCTGGCTTTAGCGCGGCGGATCAAGGAATGCCATCCCAACGTAGCTATTGTCTTTGGCGGAGCGAATATGGAAGGGGACATGGGCCGCGAATATGCGCGCGCATTTCCTTTTCTGGACTACATCGTTTCCGGCGAGGGCGATCACACGTTTCCGGCACTACTGCACACTCTGGTGGAGAATGGTCACGCCGCCACGTTTCCGGCATTACCGCACACTCTGGCGGAGAATGGTCACGCCGCCCCGTTACCGGGGGTGGTTGTGCTTGCCTCCAATGGTGTTGTTACCGGAAGCCAAGCGGCGCCGGTCAAAGACCTGGATGCGTCACCCGTACCAAATTATCGCTCTTACTTTGAACGTTCGATTCAGTTGGGTTTGTTACCGCACTATAAGGCAGGCTGGGTGATACCCTTCGAGAGTGCACGAGGATGTTGGTGGGGCGAAAAATCTCATTGCACCTTTTGTGGGTTGAACGGTTTAGGAATGGCGTTTCGCGCGAAGAGCCCACAACGCGTCCTGGGGGAGTTGTCGGAGCTGGCGCGCAGGCACGACATCTGCTCGTTCCAATCGGTTGATAATATCCTCGATCTTCATTACATCGAGAACCTCTTTGGAAAAGTCGAAGAAGCCAAACTCGACTACCGGTTCTTCTATGAAGTGAAAGTTAATCTCACCCGTTCCCAAATCAAGGCCCTTTACCGCGGCGGCATGCGTAACATTCAACCTGGGATCGAAAGCATGAGTACCCACATTCTTCATCTGATGCGAAAAGGGTGCACGATGCTGCAAAACGTCCGCTTCTTGAAATGGTGCCTCTACTACGGAATAAGCGTGGGCTGGAATTTACTGTCAGGTTTCCCGGGAGAGACCGAAGCCGATTATCAAAAACAGAATGAGGTCCTGCGATGCATCGAGCATCTTGAGCCACCGACTGCCTGCTCCAGAATCTGGCTCGAACGCTTCTCACCGTATTACACGGACCGGCAAACGTTCCCAGTTTTCAATGTTCGACCTCAAGCCAGCTACTATTATGTATACCCAGAGCACGTCAACCTCGACCGAGCCGCCTATTTTTTTGACTACGATATGGGCGATACACTTGGAGCTGGGGCGTACGCCGAGGTGGAAACTCTTGTTACCCAATGGCAAAAATCCTGGCAATCGGATCACAGACATAGCTTAACCTATCGACGTACTGCTGACGGAGTATTGGTTGATTACAACTGGGGGCCGCAGCGGCAGGGCACATACACTCTATATGGTGCGCTCGGCCTAATCTATGAATCCTGCATCGAGACGATGCACCCGGTAGACCACGTTGTGAGATGCTTGCGGGAATCGCCTGAAGCTTATGAATTCTCGCACGAGGAAGTCGGGGAGGCGATGGATGAGTTCTGTCGCGGGCGTCTGATGTGTAGTGAAGATGGCAAATACCTCAGCCTAGCCATTCCGTCGAATCCCAATTGGTGAGAGAAATCTTGAGCGCAATGGCGCTTTGAAAGCCAGACAACATGGTTGTGAAACCCATTTCCGGCGAGGCGAAAGCGAGAGTGCGCGAGGCTCTATGGAGGGTGGTGCAGGAAGAACTTGACGCACAGACACCAATTTGTAATCCAGAGAGAACAAAACCAGCGATCGTCGGTTCGTGGAGCATGCTCACCAGCGACAGCGGCGTTTGGGACGTTGGTGCGCACCCCAGCCCCGAGTTGTATCGGCAGATTCGTGGACGTTTGAGCGACACGAATGTTAAGGAGCTTCTCCTAGCCGCTGCGGGCGTGAAGGTTTCACGACTCTCCGTTTCGGATGCGGGGCTTCAGTTTTTGCGTTGCCTAGCTGACCAGCATGGGTTTTTCTTACTTGCCAGCGAGCAACGGTATCTGCCCCTCCCCGACGTGGGCAAAGGCTTCTGTAACGCCTTTGAACGGGTAACTGATCCCGACAAGACCGGAGCTTTACGGAACGTCTATATCGCCTCCGACAAAAGTCTTGTCGAGTCGGCCAAGTTACTGGAAGAAGCGGTCGACGACGAGCTCTTTGGAGCTCTACTCGGCATCCCGCACTGCTGCCGCGATGCGTACGAACGGTTCCTACCTATAGCCGGTACCAAACAATTGGACTTGGTACCACTGGTTTTGGAAAATACTCCTGGCCCAGTGTCCTATGACTCATGGCTGAATTACCCGGCAGTTTACTTTGGTCGGAGCTTGCTGAGCTTCTTTCCGTGTACATTCCGGTGCACTGCAGCTGGCGCGGTCGCCAGGCGCACGTATCGCATGCTAGCGGAATGCGACGAGGCTTGGGCCGTCTCATTTCTCGATCTGCAGCGCTCTAACATTCTTTATACTGAATACCAGGGTGTGCACCTATTCCGGCAGCCGTTAATCAATGGCTGGATTCGTTACGGACCGGACGACTTCATTTCAACTGAGCCGACGGAGCTGGCCGCTCTCATTCGGCGAGGTGACCGACTGGAGGTCTGCGGGAAGCGCTTAGCAAATATCTATTCCGGAGCCGAACGGATCGCTATCCTACAGGGCGAAGACATAGGTGTGTGCGTGTTCTTTGAGATTTCTCAAGATTGAGAATCATCGCTTCGGACGATGAGCTTTCGGGCGGCTTTTTCCATGGCTTGCCTCAGATCGTTGGCCCCTTGGACATCGTACCGGTTACGTCAGGGAGTCGAAGAAAAGCCTGAGACCTTGCAGTCCGGTCCTTTTAGTTTCGCCAGTGCGATTACCCAGCGAGGAATTGGAGTTATGCCTTCAGACCTAAAGCCAGTTGTGGGCAGTCAGCGCACTCCCTTGCGTAATGCCAAGGCGGTGGGAAAGGTCGACCTGAAACAGCACATTGAGGTGAGCGTGCGGGTGCGTTCGCGCAGCGCGGACGCCGAGCGGGATGCCCGTATTAGGGAGACGAACTCCAAGAACCCGAGCGAGCGAATTTATCTAAGCCGAGAAGATCTGGCTGCCCACCGGGGCGCCGATCCTGAGGACTTGGCCAAAATTGACGCCTTTGCCCACGCCCATCATCTCACTGTTATAGAAACCAGCATTCCCAAGCGCACGGTTCGGCTGGCAGGGACGGCAGACGACCTTAGCCATGCGTTTGGTGTGCAACTGCGGATGTACAAGTCCAAAGAAGTCTTTTATCGCGGCCGCACCGGGCCGGTCTATGTGCCAAGCGGACTTGCCAAAGTTGTCGAAGGTGTTTTCGGGCTGGATAACCGACCCGTCGCTAGACCTCAGTATCGACACCCCTTTGTCACGGCGCGCAGCAAGCGTGAAAAGACGAGGGTACAAGGCAGACATTTGGGCAGCCGGAAGGCAGGGAGCACGTTCGGCGTGCCGGAAGTGGCAAAGCTTTACAATTTTCCCTCCCATCTCGACGGCACAGGGCAGTGCATTGCCCTCATCGAGCTGAACGGCATCGATCAGCATGGAAAAATCACAGGCACAGGGTATACAGTTGCTGATCTGAAAGCTTTCTTCAAAAAAATAGGCAGGCCCATGCCAGACATCTTGCCAATCGGCGTTGACGGTGGGGCCAACACGCCAGGCTCAGATCAGAGTGGCGATTCCGAAGTGACGGTCGACATCGACGTAGTGGGGGCGATTGCGCCCAGGGCGAAGGTCGCAGTCTATTTCGCACCTGATACCGACGCCGGCTTCATCGATGCCGTTAGCACGGCATTGCACGACACAGTACGGCAGCCGTCCGTCATCTCGATCAGTTGGGGTAGCCCGGAGGACGGCGCTACAGATCAATTCCTCAAAGGCCTGAACGAAGTTTTCCAGGACGCGGCCGCGATGGGTGTGACCGTATGCTGCGAGACGGGGGACTACGGCTCCTCGGACGAGGACGCTCAGTCGCGCGACGGCCAGCCGCACGTCGAATTCCCAGCGAGCAGCCCCTTTGTCTTGGCCTGTGGCGGGACAAGACTCGTCGTCTCGGGCAAGACGATCCGCAGCGAGGTGGTGTGGAACGAAGGCGACAGCGGCGGAGCTGGTGGTGGCGGCGTCAGCAATAAATTTTCCCGACCGCCGTATCAGGCCACCACAAAGATTCCATTGTCACCCCAAGGCAAAAGGGGACGCGGCCTGCCCGACGTAGCCGGAAATGCCACCGGTTACCGAATGATATCGGGGGGAAAGGAAATCCCCGTTAGCGGCACTAGCGCCGTGGCACCGCTCTGGGCAGGGCTGATTGCGCTGATTAACCAGAGCCTGATCGAAAAAGGAGGCAATACGGTGGGTTTTCTGAACCCACTGATTTACGGTCTGGCGGGTAGCGGAGCGTTCAAAGACATCGTGGAAGGGAACAACGATATCGACGGTAAGCTCAAGAAGTATTCCGCCACGGTAGGATGGGATGCGTGCACGGGACTTGGCTCACCTCATGGCATGCAACTGCTGCAGGCGTTGGAGCCCGGAACCCACGAAAGCGCGCTAAAGGTTAAGAAATAGGCCGGAAGATCCACTATGAAGAAAGTGCGATCAATCATAATCGTGGGCGGTGGCTCCTCAGGTTGGATGACTGCTGCCTATTTGAGCCACACCCTGGTTGGCACCGAAATAACGCTCATCGAATCCAACAATGTCCCCAGGATCGGCGTGGGTGAAGCTACAACACCGTCGTTGAGCCGCCTAATGAAGCGTCTCAGGTTTCCCCAATGGGAATCGTGGCTTCCTGAGTGTGACGGTACAATCAAGACAGGCATTCGTTTTGAGAACTGGTACGAAAAGAGCGACATGTACTGGCACCCGTTCGAAGCTCTTGACTACGTGGATGATCATCACCATACTGGCCACTGTTGGCTCAATTTTCGGAATCAGGGAGACCCCAGATTTCAACAGCGAAGCTCCTTTTACAACTCATTCTTTGTTTCGACCCTGCTTAATTGCGGAGAGAATAAAGGTCCGGTCACCGCATCCTATGCGTTCCACTTCAACGCCGATTTGTTTGGGGAGTTCCTTCGCAAAGCGTGCCCAGATGTTCGCCACATTCTCGATGACGTCATAGACGTTAAGCTCGCCGAAGATGGCGACATAGCCGAGTTAGTTACGGCCGAACACGGTTCGGTGAAGGGCGATCTCTTTATTGACAGCACGGGGTTCAGGAGAACGCTGATTCGACGTGTCGACCCGCTTCAGCGCTTCCAGTCCTATGCGGCCTGCCTGTTTTGCGATCGGGCGGTAGTACTCAGGCTTCCTTATCAGTCGGACGATTCCAAATCGCACGAGATGCACCCGTACGTGCGAGCCTCCGCCGAGTCTGCGGGATGGATTTGGACGATTCCTCTGTATAGCCGAATAAGCTCTGGTTACGTTTACTCGAGTGCATTTATGTCCGATGATGAGGCTGAGAACGAGCTGCGGCGCTATTGGAGGCACCAGCGGACCAAGGATGCAGTTGCACTGAAGGTTCGATTTGAAAGCGGCAAGTTAGACAGTATTTGGGTGAAAAACTGCGTTGCGATAGGTCTTTCCGGTGGTTTTGTCGAACCATTGGAATCAACGGGCCTGGTAATCACGCAGGTGGAACTTGAGATACTCGCTTCAGTACTTGACGCGCGCTACTATGACGAGTTTGGGATCCGCCGCTTCAACATGCATATGCAAAAGATTTGTGATGACATTAAACAGTTCATCGTCGCGCACTATTGCCTGACGAAGCGAGACGACACCGCGTTTTGGAAGTCGGTAAAATACGATACTATCATCCCAGAAGATTTGGCGGCACGGCTGGAAGTATTTCGAGAATTACTACCGACTGTGGCTACCAAAGGACTGGAAGAATCGTGGTTCTTCAGAGATATAAGCTGGTTTTCGGTACTCTTAGGCATGAACTTCGACTTTCATGTGGAACACGTCGGAGATGAGTTACTTAAGAAAGCGCAGGACATCCTTAGGGGTAAGAGTCTGGTGATGAACAGCTTCTCAGCAGGCTATCCAGTGCACTACGACTTTCTAAAGCACGGCGCTTATCAGCCTCATGGCCAGGCCAGAGAAGTCATGGAGTGGGGTTGTTCCCTCGCGTGAGACAAGCAGTGAACATACTACTTGCCGTTCGCTGCTTTTCGCTTGCACTTTCACTGCTCTCTGCTGGACGATGCAGCTATTGTTGAAACAGCGGCGTAAGTCCTATCAAACTACATCGACAAAATGCCCCGTCTAGTACCGCTTTCGGACACGCCGACAATATTCACCCATGGATTTCCTCATACAGCGGCTCCCACAAGGAGCGTCCCAGTGGAGTTATCGCTGTTGTGGTCTGAAGCGCGTGCTCTAAGGTTTCAAGCCGCTCTCGCAGCTGTTCTAGTTGCTCTTGAGTGCGCCCACCATGCTCGTGGGCTGATAAGCCGTGTGCGCGTGCCGTTCGGAGAAAGAGAAAGACGTTTGCAAATGCGTGATACGCGACAATGATGAAATAAACAGGCCTGTGGGTATTGCGAAAGGGCGAGAAATAGAGGGTCTGATCCGTCCCATCGTCCAATGGCCCCAGCATGGTCAGAATATGGAGATACTGATGGGTTGCTTCATGCACCAAAATTTCAGCCAAAGCATAGGGATCATTTCGATTCGCGATGCAAATCACCCCTGGCGCGAACCCACCGCTGGCACTATTAGCGACGCCGGGCGTCGCTGGCATCGGAATGAGGTCTCTGACTACGTAGCACACCCACGGCACATAGATAGGTGCAAATTCAGCAATCAGGTTCAGAGCCGCCCCACAAGTACGGAGCAGCGGCTCTGCCTTCGCGTCGACATCCGCATGGCCGAAGCTAAGCGTTTCTGTGGCCAGCAATCGCGCCGACGACCGGGGTGGAAGGGATTCGGCAGTTAAGACAGTCCACCGCATTCCTCTTTGAGCTAACACAGGCAGAGCACGCGCGTCGGTCACATCCCAGCCATTCTCGCGGTGTTGAAAGGCGATCTTTCTCCACGCGTTCGCCGACCGCACATTAAGCGAAACCGATTGCGGCGTTGCCGAAACCTCCAAGGCGTCGGCGGGAGGAAGCAACCATCGGTCGAATCGAAAACAAACAGGTTTAGGGAGGCGAAGCTCCCACTCGCCCGGGTAGCCACACTCAAGCAAGCGCAGCCCAAGTGAGCCTGCACGTCGCGCCATATCATCTGCGTCCCTCAGAAACAATGCGGCATTCACGTCGCCAAGGGCTAGATTCCAGACCGTATCAAACGTCGCATCGCGGGACAGCCAATTAGTAAGTACAGGCCTTAGGCCGCTGCTGTGGCTTTCCAGGTGGAGAGCATAACGCTCCATAAAGAACTGGACAGTCAGCCGCGCATGCTCGACGACCACCCGTTCCAAGAATGGCTTATGCAGTCCCACTTGCGGACAGGCAAAGCCTCGACAGGACAGGTCTTCCGACAGCGTATCACAGGCCCTGTTGTGCGTACGGCTCACGGCCTTCTCCAACCCGGCCCCATATCGGCGATCGCGGCATGAACTCGGAGGACGTTTGCATCGCGCTAACTGCGGCGAAAGCAAGCTTATGTGCGGTCGAAGCCGATGAAAATTCCCCCTCTCCCCGGCACCTGCCCAAGCGTTGGATTTTCCTTCGCTAGTTCTGCGTGCAGGGTCCTTTGCAGAGCTTGGCGGATTCTCTTCTTGGATGCATCAGAGAGTTCCCATTCCTTTTTGGACGCATCAGAGAGATGCCCTTCCACCGAAACATCAAATCTTTCCGGCCCTTCTCCTTGGTTAGTCATAGATCCTCCTTAATGCAAGTACGAGGCGATTCTACCATCCGTGTTTACGACCGTGCCTGCAAGATCCGCAGCAGTTCTGCGCCGTTGGGTAACCCATTCCCGTACACGCGTCCCATCCTGGCCCTGCGAAGTACTTCTTGATCTCTAGGAAAAACAAAAACTGATTTCGAGATCGCACTGTCGAAGACGCATCAAGTGGCGAGAGGCGAAGAGACTACGACCTGGCTCTTAGTAAGAAACAAAGGCGGGTCTCCGAACTGAACGGTCAAATAGCGTACGGGCAGAGGCCGGGAAAATCGCCTTGATGAATTGAGGGAGAGAGAACGAGCAGACTAGCTTGGTCGGGCTAGGCCATTCCCAGCCTGAGACGACGGACCCAGTGCATCGTCTGGCCCTGACAGTCACGGAGGGGATCAGTCTGGAAATCGCGGAGCAGGGAGTCCCTCCAGCCCAGCCGCGCCGGGCGAGATCGGCGCACCCCTTGTCGGTGCCGCTGGTTGGTATTCCGCAGCCATACACATAAAGCATTCCTCCGCTGATCAGCGTAGCCGACCCAAAACTCGGCTCATTCTGATCGAACAGACAATCGGGATGGCAACCCACACGGCCGTTCTTGGCGGGTACACGACTCTTAGGAGTTTGCTTATCCAATGCAAGGTGCGTTCGATCTTCGCGGTAGTAGCTGACGTATTCATTCAGCAGGCGTTTCAGATGCGGTTCATTCACAACGATCACGTGGTCGAGGACCTCCCGGCGGCAGTTGCCAACCCAACGCTCGGCGACACCATTCTGCCATGGACTTCGAAAAC
>Ga0207021_1190_pt1 | contig 13097 bp, 7 predicted proteins | sample Alteio_BWMinCont_49_FD_153496 | JGI IMG/M metagenome (GOLD analysis project Ga0207021, IMG submission 153496) | Enriched cells from forest soil in Barre Woods Harvard Forest LTER site, Petersham, Massachusetts, United States -... | ecosystem: Environmental > Terrestrial > Soil > Temperate forest >... | reverse complement strand
AATTCAAAGCGCTGAAAGATATAAATATTGATGTACTTGAAGCAGCAATAAGGCATGGGTTTGAAACTCGGGATGAATAAAGTTAACGTGGCACTTTTGACTAACGTAATTTCCCGATTTCAATTGGCATGAAACTGGCGTCATAGAATTAACTCACTGTCGGGAAATTCCAGTCGCCAATGTCTGATGTCGGTTTGATGAAATGCTGATAATTTTGTGCGGTGTCGCTGGAATTGACCTTCGCTTTTCAATAGCGATTAAAGGAGTTTTGTGGGTAAATTATTTTGGATCAAGCGCTTCTTCACAGTCGCTGCCATAGCATGCGCGGTCATTTCAATTGCTCAATGGTTGAAAGGAAATTCACTTTATTATTCAATTGAGCAAGGTTTAATTTGGGGTGCAGCGTCGGCGGCCGTTTTTACCGGATCGCGTATCTACCGATCTGGAAAAGGCCAACACTGCGCTATCTGCAACGATATTCCAGATGTGAAGAATGGGCCCGGCACTTCGACGAAATAATTTATCGTCTGTTTCAGTGCTCCCGCCTCGGATTGATTCCGACAGCACGCGCTGGATGTCCGGCATCGGGAAACACCAACGTCGAGAGTGGGTCGGGTACGTGCGGTCGAGATTTTCGCGGCACATATGCGGGACTGAATATTCGTTGTGCAGCGCATGGGCGCCGAAAACAATATGCAAGCGAATATACTGACGGAATGCTGGCGACCATAACTGGTCCGAAGGGTGTGCGTAGTATCCTCTATTTTGGGAACGTGACATGGTCGCTAATCCCTGCAATTCGAGTACGTTGACTGACCGGCTTAGAGAATGTTGACGGGCGGCTTAGGGTCGCGAGCGCGCCATCGACGTTTTCGCCGTTTATTCGCACGAACGAATATTCCTCGTGCAGTGCAAAATAATCGCCACCCGTTAGTCTGTGTCCCGAATGTATCTTGTTGCCCGTTCACCGATGAGATGCTAAAGTGCCAATAGTGCACTATATTAGTGAATGCTGGCATCATGAAATTGCGGCGAATGCGTGTAACCAATATCGTTGCCTCCAATATTCTCATTCCTCCCCAAAACAGAAATAAGGAACGAAATGACATTGCCGCGAAATAGCTTGATATTTTTCGTCGTCACATTGGCCGCATTCCAGGCGCAGGCCGGCGCGCTGGCACCGGACGTCGCCACGAAGGTGGACGAGGTCTTCAAGAAATGGGACAAATCCGATTCACCTGGGTGCGCAGTCGGAATTTACAAGGATGGGAAAATCGCTTATCAGCGCGGTTACGGAATGGCAGATTTGAATAACGATGTGCCGAATACGCCTGCGACGGTGTTTCACGTCGCTTCGATGTCCAAGCAGTTTACGGCGATGTCCATTATGCTCTTGGTACAGCAAGGAAAATTGTCGTTGGACGACGACGTGCATCGATACATTCCAGAGCTTCCTGACTTTGGTCAAAAAATAACAATTGCGCATTTACTGCATCACACCAGTGGCATGCGTGACCAATGGGATTTGCTGGAATTGGCTGGCTGGCGTTATTCACAGGACTTAATCACCGATGATGACGTCATGTCAGTCATTGAGAAACAGAAGGAATTGAACTTTACGCCGGGCGACAAATTCGTCTACAGCAATACCGGTTTCACGCTGCTAGGGCTAGTCGTCAAGCGCATCAGCGGCATGTCGCTGCGTGAATTTACAACAAAAAATATTTTCGAGCCATTGGGGATGACACATACTCATTTCCGTGACGACCACGCCGAAATCATCAAGCACGATGCCGTAGGCTATGCGCTGGATAATGAGAAAAAGACCTTCCGCATCAGCATTACCAACTTCGACACTGTGGGCGCAACCAGTCTGCACACTACGGTAGAAGATCTGCTGCTGTGGGATGAAAATTTTTACCATCCGCGGGTCGGTGTTGCTGCGATTTTAAAGCAAATGCAAGAGCGCGGAAAATTGAACAATGGCGAACAGATTGACTATGCGCTGGGGCTGGATATCGGCAGCTACCGTGGCTTACCGACGGTAGATCATGGCGGTGCAGACGCTGGGTACCGCTCGGACATGACGCGCTTTCCGGAGCAACACTTTACCGCCGCTGTACTATGCAACTCGTCAGACGCCAATCCGTCCGTCCTGGCCCGTAAGATTGCCGACATTGTTTTGGCCAAGGACTTCAAATTGAGCGAGACAAGTGGTACCAAGCAATCCCCGCAAGGCACTGGCACTGGATTGAGCTTGGCGGAAATGACTGCATTCGCGGGGACCTATTGGAACCGTGAGCAAGACGATTTTGAAAAGATCATAGTTAAAGACGGAAAGTTGAACATCGACTTCGGAAATGGTGACATACATCTGTTGAAATCCTTTGGTAACGCGCACTTTCACGTCGCCGATACACCCTGGGGTGATAACTTTGACCTCCATTTCGTCGCGTCGACATCAACCACTGCGCGCCATATGGGGCAGAGCTTCGGTGAAAACAAACCGGACGTCTATGAACCGGTAGGCGCACCTGATCTCCACGGAGTGGTGGTCGGTGATTACGTCGGGGGTTACGCCAGCGATGAAATCGATCCGATCTATCGAATTGCTGTCGACGACGGAAAACTGATTCTGACGCGCCTAAAACACAAAGCCGACACACTTTGGCTTGCGACGCGCGACGTTTATGTGGGAGATATCGGTACGGTGCGCTTCACGCGTGATGTCAATTCACACATCGTCGGCTTTACTCTCAACGCGGGACGCGTTCGAAATTTCCATTTCAAAAGACTGTTCAACTGAGAGCGCGCATTTAAAGATGCATAGGCGTCAAATCGCCAAAATCACTCGTCATGAAACATCTACTCTCTATTGCTATTCCCGCTCACAATGAGGAGCGCTACATCGAACTTCGCGGCAGCCTCTTGGTCACTCTGCATTGGGCGCGGCTTCATTCATTTCCTGCATCGGCTTCTCACTCAAACGCCACTTTTCCAGCTGCGTGAAGTTGCCTGATGCGATTGAATCCGCCAGAATTTCCTTGCCGTCGACGCGGATCATGAATGTATGCCAGCGATGGATTTGTTCCGGATAATCCACAAAACAGGTGACCGACCAATATCGCTTGCCGTCTATGGTTTCCGGTGTGTCGGCATCGATTTTGCTGGCTCCATGCAGCGTTCCCTTGCTTTGTTTTTCAATCAATTCGGCCCATGCCTTTACCTCCGGCAATTGCCAGGTAATTTTCTGCGCACCGTCCTTGGAGAGCGATTTTGCGACGTCGGTCGCGGCGTCGGCAGATGGAAGGGCTGCACCGAACATGAGGGTCGACAGAAACGCGATTAACGCAATGCGGATTTTCATAGTTTCCTGGCTGTTGAGTCACGGAACTGCTTGGCTTCGATTTCGACAGTCTAGTCAATTTCGCAGCGATAGGTAAGGGCGATTGCAGCAGTTCATCCTGCTTCACATTCGGTTGACCCCGTTGCATATTCGCGGCACCGAGTCCGATGACGCTTGTCTTGATTGGAACGCCAAAAAATAAGCAGACATGGGTAAAAATAGCTACTACAAATGTAGTAAAGTAGTCAAATTACACAAAACTACATGATTATTGTGGAAAAAACGCTACATTGAATTTCTTGTAATAAATCACTTTTACCTATGAGGAGACGTTTTTTTTGAAAAACCTTTACACTTTCATTTGACACGATATCTAGTTTTAATACAAACTAGCTTCAGAACATTCGGTTCTGGACCAAAGTTACCAAAGTTGCCGAAGCAGCGACGCATGACGGGTGGTCTCAAAATGAAGAGGGGACAAAAATGAAGGTTTCTAAAAAAATGAGCCAGGAAAACCTGGCTTCCAGTCAATCGGCATACAAACTCAGGCCGATCGCAGCAGGATGCGCAGCGCTGATGCTTAGCATGGCCAGTGCCAGCTACGCGCAGCAAGCAGCTCCCGCCGCTACCCCGCCTGCACCCACTGCGGATCAACAAGAAGCGGCGGGTCTGCAATCTGTTACCGTGGTCGGTATTCGACGCGGTATCGAAGATGCTATCTCGGCCAAGAAAAATTCGGACATGATCGTCGACACGGTCTCTTCGGAAGATATCGGTAAAATGCCTGCCAACAGCATTGCCGACGCCCTGACCACCTTGCCCGGTATTGCGGCGCAGCCGTCTTTTGGCCCGACCTCGATGTCCGGTCGCGCATCGCTGCTCAGCATCCGTGGCTTGAGCGGTGACTTCACCAATACGCTGTTCAACGGACGCGAATTGGCCAGCACTTACGATTCCCGCGCCGTGCCGTTCGACCAGTTTCCAGCCGAATTGATCAGCTCGGCGACTGTGTACAAAACGCCTGATGCGGCGTTGATCGGCCAGGGCCTGGCAGGCACGGTCGATTTGAGAACTCTGCTCCCACTCGATTTCAGCAAACAGGTCCTGCAATTCAAGGCGATGGGCTCGCGTACTTCGTTGGACCAGGATCCGGTCGAGGTGAATCGAAATGGCGATACGTTGTCGGCATCTTATATCGACCAATTTGCCAATCGCACGATCGGCGTATCGCTTGGATACGTGCATTTGGACGGCCCTAGTCAAGATGAACAGCATGGCGCTTGGGGCTACGGTGCTACCGGCGCGCCGGGTTATCCTAACGCGACTTCGCAAACAGGCGGTAATGTCTGGGCTAACGCTTCGTCGAATGTGCGCGACGGCGTGACGGGCGTGTTTGAATGGAAACCAAGCAAGGAGTTCACCACTGTCGTGGATGCCTTCTATTCCCGGTATAGCGAAAATGATTTCAACACTGCCATGCAGGGCGGGTACGGCTTTGGCAGTGTGACGAATGCTGTCGTCAACAGTAATAACTACATGGTCAGCGGCAACAACATGCAGATCGGTGGCGGCACTGGCCCGGTATTGCGCGACGAACTCGACGCCGAGAACGACACGACCTCCCAAGTCGGCTGGAAGAGTATCTACAAAGTCGACAAATGGACCTTGACCAGTGATTTGAGCGAATCGAACGCCACGGCGCGACAGAATACGCTGGAGATGTATACCGGGGTATTCCAGCCGGTCTACACAAACTTCACTTCCAATCCATTCACCGGTGTGACTTTGAACAGTCCGTCGGTTAATTTGACTAATCCCGCTACCGTCAGCTTGGGCGACGCCGGTGGATGGGGGCAGGACGGCTACGACAAATTGCCAGTGACAAGGGATAAAGTCAGGGAATTGCGCCTCGATGCAAAGCGCGAGCTGGACAACGACCTGTTTAGCAGCGCCACCTTTGGCTTCAACTATACCGATCGCGAAAAGTCCAATAACACAGAAGAATACCTTGTGGATTTTGTGGGTGGCGTCAAGACACCAGGCGGACAAACCGTATCGATGCCGGTGCCGGCAAACGCGGTTGTCGGGCCGGTCACGCTTCCCAACGGCCCGTCCATGCTTCGCGTGGATCCTCAGACCTTGCTCAACAGCGGGCTCTACAAGTTGGTCTCCAATAACGGAGTTGGTGACGTTTATGCCAAAAATTGGGAAGTCGACGAAAAGATATCGACAGCCTATGGGCAGTTGAATCTCGATACGCAAGTGGGCTCGATACCGTTGCGCGGCAACATCGGCGTGCAGTTCGTGCATTCCAGCCAGAGTTCAGACGCAATCGAATCGCTTGGTGTTGGCGGCGCGGATAACGCCAATCCTTCAGTGGAATCGATTAGCGGCGGGGCAAGCTACAATAATTGGCTGCCAAGCTTGAATCTCGCGGCCAGCTTGCCCTACGATCAAATGTTGCGTTTGGGTCTTGGCGAAGGCATCGAGCGCCCGGCGTTCAGCGAAATGAGTGCGAGTAACGAAGCCAGTTATTCTCCAACCACCGGCTTGTTTACCAGCACGATCGGCAATCCGGGCTTGAAACCGACACTGTCCGATGCCTTGGACATCTCGTGGGAAAAGTATTTCGGCAAAAAGGGATATATCTCCGTCACGCCTTACTACAAATACCTGAAGACCTACATTTATCAGGAAACCAACACGTTTAATTTCACCGGCTATCCGACGAACCCTGGTGTTACGCCGATATCTCCGTACGGTGTAGCCACCGAATGGGTAAACGGCACCGGCGGCAGCATGAAGGGAATAGAAGTGGCGGTGAACGTGCCGCTGGATTTGATGACACCGGTGCTGCACGGCTTTGGTGTGTTTGCCGATGCTTCGCGGGGGACGTCGAGCATTCAGACCAGCTCGAATGGAACGACCAGCGAATCGGCGTTGCCGGGATTCTCGTCGAGCGTCGCCAACTGGCAAATTTATTATGAAGGCGATAATGGCTTTGCGATCCGCTGGAAAGAGAGTTACCGTTCCTCGTTCCTCGGGCAAATCGGCGGATTTGCGGATGACCTCGTCCCTTCGGAATTCCTTGGCTATCACACGGACAATCTTGAGCTCAGCTACGAATTCAAGAATGGTCCGGTGAAAGGTTTAACATTGCTGTTCCAGGCGCTTAACCTGAACAATCCGGCCATCATTCAAACCGGTGGAACGAATCAGCCGATGCAGCAGATCGACTATACCGGCCGCACCTACATGCTGGGCGTGAATTACAAGATGTAAGCAGCGTTGTTGGTCGTAAAAGCCTTGCCCGAAGAAATTCCGGCAAGGCTTTTTTTATTTGTTGTGCAGATTCTTCAACAAATTACGGGTGTCGACAGAAGAAAGCAGGTTTATTTCGAGGCAGCTCGGCGGCAGGTGAAAAAGCCGTTCAGCGTCAGGCGGCCGCGCTCAGGTTCGGCGCAGAGCCGTTCAGGCGTTTCAATGTGCGCCGAGTGGAAAATGCTGCCATCATAAAAAATCGCACGATTCCACGCGGCGGGTACGGTGCAAACCAGGTCAAAATAAGGATTGGAGGTAGTCAGATAGGCCGGTGGGGCGCCGAGCAGCCGGGTGCAAGTGTCGGCAGACATGCTTACCCATTCGGAACCTGTCGAGTAAATGCGGTCAATTTCGTCTGCCGGAATTTTCGGCGCGTAGAAGCTGGTGCCGCCCAAGCCGGGATCCTGGAACAAGTACAGCACAAGCGCGCAATAGCAGCGGGCGGTATCCCTGGTGAAGCGGTCGCGGTGGCATAGACGCTGGTAGGCGCTCAATTCCTGTGGTTGCAGCGTGACCATCGAAAGCCGGCTATAAAGCTCGATGACGCGGCGCGCGCCCAGCGAATGACGAACGTTTTGAATAAAGTAATCGTTGAGCCGGGCAGAGAAGGCATCGGGCATACGCAGTTCCAGGCCGGGAAAGGCGTTATGCGGCGCCATCACAAAGGAATCGCGGAACTGGATCGTGCCATCGACCAGTCCTTGCGGATCGAGCAGAAAGTCGTCGATCACGACGCACGAATGGCCGCCGAAGATCGGGATCAATTGAATCTTGGGGTGGGGATTGAACACGTCAAATCACGCTGGGGTTAATCGGTAAGATGCAAGCTTACACGAACCGGTACCTTGGCTACTGCGCTCGGCTTATATCTCCGCGGTGCTCGCTATTTGGCCATCAGCGCGGACTTATTCATCGCCGCACAATGCTTGGCGATAAAATCTGCATGCATTGGCATCGCTTCGACGGCTTGGTCTATCAGTGATTTTTGAACGACCATAAATTGCTGATTTTCCTGCGGCGTCAGCAAATTTGCCAGCGGGTGATAATCGTTCGGCTTTATTCCCTGGCCGTGCATGACTTGCAGCCAGCCGACGACGTCAAACAATTCATCGCTATCCCGACTAATGCGGCCATTGCTTTGGAACAGTTTGATTTTCCGTTCGAGCTCGGGCGGAATCTCCATCGTGCGGCAATGATTCCAGAATTCCGAATCAGTCCGCTGCGTCGCTTTGTAATGCAGAACCAGGAAATCTCGAATGCGTTCGGCTTCAAAGTCGGTTTTCCGATTGTATTCGTCAATATCTGCCTGGTTGAATTCCGTGTTTGGGAAGAAACTCAACAACCTGGCAATTGCCGACTGCACCATGTGGATGCTGGTGGATTCGAGTGGTTCCATGAAGCCGCTCGACAAACCGATGGCAACCACATTCTTGTTCCAGCCTTTCTTGCGCTTCCCGGTCGTAAATTTCAGCATGCGCGGATCGGCAAGCGGCGGCGCATCCAGATTTTTCAGCAAAATGGCGGTGGCTTCATCGTCGCTCATGAAACGGCTTGAATAGACATGGCCGTTGCCGATCCGGTGTTGCAAGGGAATGCGCCATTGCCAGCCGGCGCTGCGCGCGGTGGCTTTGGTGTAAGGAGTGAGCGCGCCTGCCGATTCGCAAGGCACCGCGATTGCACGGTCGCAAGGCAGCCAATGGGTCCAATCGTCGTAGCCTGTTTTCAAGGCTTGCTCGATCAGCAAGCCGCGAAAGCCGGAACAATCGATAAACAAGTCACCGCTAATCTTCTGGCCGTTTTGCATGACAACCGCTTCGACAAAGCCGTCGCCATCGCGCAGCAAGGTGTCGACAATTTTCCCTTCCGTTCTGATGACTCCGCGGGCTTCGGCGTATTGACGCAAATACCGCGCGTAGAGACCTGCATCAAAATGAAACGCGTTGGCAATGCGTGAGAGAGGAGAGTTTTCGGCATCGATCGATCGCATGAATTTGTCACGCTTGGCGGCGACGTTATTCAAGGAAAAAGCCTGAAGATCGGGCACCTTGCCAGTCTGGTGCGCCCTGAGCCAATAATGATAGAACTCAATCAAGCCCATGTCGCGGCCGATATCGCCGAAACTGTGCATATAGGCATCTCCTATGCGGCCCCAGTTGATGAATTCGATGCCTAGCTTGAAAGTGCCTTGCGTCTGTTTGACGAAGTCGTTTTCGTCGATTCCCAACGCCTTATTGAAAAGCTTGATCTTCGGTATGGTCGACTCGCCAACACCGACGGTCGAAATCTCGTCGGACTCGATCAGTGTGATCTTCGCTATGCCATTCAATAGCTTGGACATGGCTGCGGCCGTCATCCACCCGGCGGTACCCCCGCCCACGATCACGATATTTTTCACTCGCGTGTCAGTCATATAAAGAACCCATTGTTGGGAATATCATGCATCTGATGTTCGGCATGTTGTGTGGCTTAAAGGAATTCAAATTTAATGTAGTTTGGCTACTAATTGTAATGTGCAAATTTCGTAAATATTGTTTATTTTCGTCGCTACTGCCTGTAAACGAACAATATTTTCGCAATGCAACATAAAACAACCATTCATTTTTTCTTTTGAATATTACCGTATTGGATGTATATTAGCTACAAATTCAAAAACGGAATAAGCTGTAGCTGCCCGGGACAACTGATAGAAAACCATGCATGCAAAATTAAAACAGGAAGTATCAGGCAACAATAAAGAACAGACAAAAAAACCGCAACTCACATTTTGGCAAATCTGGAATATGAGTTTCGGTTTTCTCGGCATCCAGTTCGGTTTTGCTTTACAAAATGCAAATGTCAGTCGCATCTTTGAAACCCTGGGCGCCAGTATCGACGATCTTCCTATCCTTTGGATTGCAGCGCCGCTAACAGGCTTGGCGATTCAACCTATAGTCGGCTACTTGAGCGACCGCACCTGGTGGCGCAACGGCCGCCGCCGGCCCTACTTCCTCGTCGGTGCAATTCTGGCTTCCCTGGCGCTGGTGGCGATGCCCAACTCCACCGCCCTATGGGTGGCTGCCGGTCTGCTATGGATACTCGACTCATCCATCAATATTTCGATGGAGCCGTTTCGTGCCTTTGTCGGCGATATGCTGCCGGATGAACAAGTTACCCAGGGCTTTGCATTTCAAAGCTTTTTCATCGGCCTGGGCGCAGTGATCGCCTCCGCGCTGCCTTACATGCTGACCAACTGGTTTCATGTCGAGAATACGGCAACCAAAGGTCATATCCCGGCATCGGTTGAATATTCATTTTATCTCGGCGCCGCCGCTTTCTTTCTGGCAGTCTTGTGGACCGTATGCAAATCAAAGGAATATTCACCACAGGAATTGAAGGCGCATGATCCCGGCGCATGGGGGGCTGAGCATCAAACCAAACAGTCCAATGCAGCCACCTTGCTCAAGGATTTGCGCGGCATGCCGAAGACCATGGTACAACTGGCGCTGGTGCAGTTTTTCACCTGGTTTGCCTTGTTTGCCATGTGGATCTACACCACCTCGGCGGTGACCAAGCACATCTATCACACTACGGACACCGCTTCGGCTCTATACAATGACGGCGCAAACTGGGTGGGCGTGTGTTTTGCGGTCTACAACGGTTTCGCGGCAGTTTGCGCATTTGTGCTGCCTTGGCTAGCCCGGAAAACCAACAGGAAAATCACGCACATGATTTGCTTGACGGTTGGTGGACTGAGTTTGATTTCCATCTATTTCATCCAGACTCCCGATTTACTGATACTGCCGATGGCAGGAATCGGACTCGCCTGGTCGAGCATACTGTCGATGCCCTACGCGATTCTGGCTTGCGCCCTGCCGGCAAACAAGATGGGGTTTTACATGGGCGTGTTTAATTTCTTCATCGTCATTCCGCAAATTCTTGCTGCAAGCATCCTGGGTTTCTTCACCAAGAACCTGTTTCATGGGGACGCGGTATGCACGCTGGTATTGGGAGGGTGCTCATTGTTCGTTGCCGCAGCGCTTGTCTTGAACGTACAAGACAAAAACAATTAGTTCGCAGGTGCTGGTCCTGGCGGCACAATTCCGTCGTTTTTTCGGTCAAATCAAATGAATAAAAAACTTGCCTCCTGTCTATTCGCCTTCTGTGCGTTAATCTTGTCTTTTCACGCCGGCGCCGCTGATTCAGGCATCGAGCGCGTCGAACCGCCGAATTGGTGGGTCGGGATGAAAAGCGAAAAACTGCAACTGATGGTGCACGGCAAGGATATCGCCGATTACCAGCCGGAATTGCATTATCCTGGCGTACGCATCGATGCAGTTACAACTGTCGGTAACCGCAATTACCTATTCATCGACCTGGCTATCAAGTCTGATGCGCAAGCCGGGAAACTGGATATCCTGTTCAAGCATGGCGATGCTTTGCTTCACTTGCCTTACGCATTGCTGGCAAGAGAAAGCGGTTCCGCGAACCGCGAGGGATTCAGTAACGCCGACGTCATTCTGAATCTCATGCCGGATCGTTTTGCCAATGGTAATCCGGGTAACGACAACGTGCCGGGCTACGGCGATCCTCTCAATCGCAGTAGCGACGAAGCTGGCCGGCATGGCGGTGACATCAAGGGGATTACCGACCACCTGGACTATATCGCGGCGATGGGTTACACCTTCATCTGGCCAACACCGCTGACCGAAAGTAATCAAAAGACCTATTCCTATCATGGCTACGCGGCTACCGATACCTACAAGATCGACCCACGCTATGGCAGCAACGAGGAATACCGCAACATGGTTGTGCAAGCGCGCCAAAAAGGGATAGGCGTTATCCAGGACATCGTGTTGAATCACATCGGTTCCGAGCACTGGTGGATGAAAGACATGCCGATGAGGGACTGGATCAGCAATGATGGCAAATTCATCCAGACGCAGCATGCCCACGCTGTCATCAGCGACCCGTATTCATCGCAGGAAGACAAAAAGAATTTCACTTCGGGTTGGTTCAATCAGGAAATGCCCGACATGAATCAGCATAATCCGATGGTGGCGACTTACCAAATCCAGAACACGATCTGGTGGGTGGAGTATGCGCGGCTGTCCGGGATACGGGTCGATACTTATGGCTATTCGGACACCGCCTTCCTGGCCGATTGGTCGCGCCGCATCACGGAAGAATATCCGCATTTGAACATTGTCGGAGAAGAGTGGAACATCAATCCGGTCGTGGTTTCCTATTGGCAGCGCGGCAAAATCCATAGCAATGGTTATGTATCTTCACTGCCAAGTTTGATGGATTTCCCGCTCAACAATACCCTGCGCACGGCGCTGGTCGATCATGATTCGATCGATAACGGCTTCGGTGCACTGTATGCGGCACTCACCAACGATAGCGTGTACCCCGACCCATCCAATCTGGTGCTGTTCGAGGGCAACCATGACGAGAACCGCCTGTTCAGCGTCGTCAATCAAGATCTGGCCTTGTACAAAATTGCCTTGACTTACGTGCTGACCATGCCGCGCATTCCGCAACTCTATTACGGCACTGAAGTCTTGATGACCAGCGACAACCAGCAACGCAATGACGGTGCTGCGCGCAAGGACTTTCCGGGTGGCTGGGCGGGCGACAAGGTCAATGCGTTCACCGGAGAAGGTTTGTCGGCCCAACAAAAAGATGCGCAGGCCTTCCTGAAGAAATTGCTGAATTGGCGCAAATCGCAGCCGGAAATACACCACGGCAAGTTGATGCATTACACTCCTGACCGCGGAACCTATACCTACTTCCGCTATGACCAGCACAAGACCGTCATGGTGGTGTTGAACAAGAATCATGCGGATGTTGCGCTCGATACGCAACGCTTTCACGAAGTATTGGCGGCGCAGTCTAGTGGTACCGATGTGCTTTCCGGTAAATCGTTCGATCTGAGTCATTCGTTGACTGTTCCTGCCCGCTCCGTCTTGATCCTGGAAGTGAAATAGTGCAATGACCTGTCTCATCAGCCTCAAGGTTTTGCCTATCAGAATCACTTCGCTGTGTGCCGCCATGGGCGTGTTGCTCATCGCGGCTTTCCCTGCATTTGCGCAAAGCAGCGAGCGCAAGCTGGAAGGGTATTCCAGTAACGGCGGCACGCTGGAATTGACCACCAATGACGGCAAATACATCGTCAAACCGTATTCTGACAAAATTGTCGAGACGACCTTCATTCCGCAGGGACAGGAGTTCATCGCGGAATCGCATGCGGTGGTACTTGCACCGGGTGTCGTCAAAACCGAAATCAAAAATGGCGATACCGATATCGAGTACGCTACCTCTGGCATCGTCGTGACCATTCACAAAACGCCTTTCAAGATCAGCTATAGCTACCACGGCAAGCCGCTGATTGCTGAGAGGGACGGTTACACAAAAATTGCCAACGGCGAGGCTTTGAATTTCACCGTCGACG
>Ga0207021_1189_pt1 | contig 13185 bp, 12 predicted proteins | sample Alteio_BWMinCont_49_FD_153496 | JGI IMG/M metagenome (GOLD analysis project Ga0207021, IMG submission 153496) | Enriched cells from forest soil in Barre Woods Harvard Forest LTER site, Petersham, Massachusetts, United States -... | ecosystem: Environmental > Terrestrial > Soil > Temperate forest >... | reverse complement strand
CGTCGGTATCGGCTTGGCTATTGAAAGAACAAGGCTATGAAGTGATCGGCCTGTTCATGAAAAACTGGGAAGATGACGACGATTCAGAATATTGCTCGACGCGTGAGGACTGGATCGATGCGGCCAGCGTTGCCGACGTAGTCGGCGTCGACATCGAAGCAGTCAATTTTGCCGCCGAATACAAGGATCGCGTGTTTGCCGAATTCCTGCGTGAATACCAGGCCGGACGCACTCCCAACCCCGACGTATTATGTAACGCCGAAATCAAATTCAAGGCGTTTCTCGATCATGCTATGAAGCTGGGGGCCGACCTGATCGCCACCGGCCATTATGCGCGCGTGCGCGAAGTCGCAGCAGGCCCCGATGCCGGCAGCTTTCAATTGCTGAAAGCGATCGACGCCAGCAAGGATCAAAGCTACTTCCTGCATCGCTTGAATCAGGCGCAGTTATCGAAAACGTTGTTCCCACTTGGTGAAATCCACAAAACCGAAGTGCGCAAGATTGCTGAAAAATTGAAATTGCCGAACGCCGCCAAGAAGGATTCGACCGGTATCTGCTTCATCGGCGAGCGGCCGTTCCGCGAATTCCTGAATCGCTATTTGTCTTACCAGCCTGGTCCGATGAAAACCGACACCGGCGACGTCGTCGGCAAACATGTGGGCTTGAGTTTTTACACGTTGGGACAACGCAAAGGCATTGGCCTGGGCGGTATTAAATCGCATCAAAATGCCGAAGGCAATAGCGAGCCGTGGTACGTGGCGCGCAAGGATGTTGTCAACAACGCTCTCTACATTGTACAGGGGCACGATCACCCATGGTTGCTGTCGCCGACGCTACGCGCCGGGCAAATCAACTGGATAGGCGGGCACGCGCCTGCGTTGGAGCAACTCTCGGCCAAGACCCGCTATCGGCAAGCCGATGTAGCTTGCCGCCTCGATGCCTCAAACCAAGAGGAATTCGCGCTGGCATTTATGGATCCGCAATGGGCGGTGACACCGGGGCAATCGGCAGTGCTGTATGACGCTGATGTCTGCCTGGGCGGCGGCATCATCAACTCTGCTGCTTAGCAGCAAGTTAATCGATAAGAAAATTTTCCTGCCTCGTTGTACACTGCGTGACACCGCCCGGTCGGGCACTCTTTGTTGGAGCGCACAATGCAGGACTCCCCGCTACGTTACCTGACCCTGATCATCGCCGGCTTCATCTTCATCCTATCGTTGGCAATTGCCTTGCTGACGCATAACGGCTGGTGGCTGGCAATATTGTCGGGCGCAATGACGGCGGTCGGTATCGCGGACGTCACGCAAACCAAGCGCTCCATCTTGCGCAATTACCCGCTTCTAGGGCATTTTCGCTTTTTCTTTGAAACCATCCGTCCGGAGATCCGGCAATATTTCCTGGAAGAAGATACCGAACAAAATCCGTTTTCGCGCAACCAGCGTTCCATCGTCTACCAACGCGCCAAGCAGGCGCTTGACAAGCGCCCGTTCGGTACGCAACTCGATGTCTACCAGGCCGGCTATGAATGGGTTAACCATTCGATTTCGCCGGCAAAAGTGGAGCCGCACGATTTCCGCATCACGATTGGCGCGGATCGCCCGCAACCATATTCCGCCAGCGTCTTCAATATCTCGGCGATGAGTTTCGGTGCCTTGTCCGCCAATGCAATTCGCGCTCTCAATCAAGGAGCGAAAAAAGGCAAGTTCATGCACGATACTGGCGAGGGAAGCATCAGCCGCTACCATAGACCGGAGCAGGCCGACGACAGCGGCGGCGATCTGGTCTGGGAAATCGGTTCTGGCTACTTTGGCTGTCGCAATCCGGACGGCAGCTTCTCCGAACAAAAATTTATCGAGAACGCGACTACTGCGCAAGTCAAACTGATCGAAATAAAATTATCGCAAGGCGCCAAGCCGGGGCATGGCGGCGTGTTGCCGGCGGCCAAAGTAAGTCAGGAAATCGCCGAAGCGCGCGGTGTGATGATGGGTGTGGACTGCGTCTCCCCTTCCTCTCACTCGGCGTTTGATTCGCCGATAGGATTGTTGGAATTCGTTGAGCGCTTGCGCAATTTGTCGGGCGGCAAACCGACTGGCTTCAAATTGGCAATCGGTCATCCGTGGGAGTTTTTTGGCATCGTGAAGGCGATGCAACAAACCGGCATCCTGCCCGATTTTATTGTGGTTGATGGCGGCGAGGGCGGCACTGGCGCCGCGCCGGTGGAATTCACCGATCACGTCGGCATGCCACTGCAAGAAGCCTTGCTGCTTATTCATAATTCCCTGGTCGGCGCGAATCTGCGTGACAAGATCAAGATCGGCGCGTCCGGCAAGATCGTGACGGCGTTCGATATCGTGCGTACTTTAGCGCTCGGCGCGGACTGGTGCAATTCAGCACGCGGCTTCATGTTTGCGCTTGGCTGCATCCAGTCGCAAAGCTGCCATACTGGTAAATGTCCAACCGGTGTGACCACGCAGGATCCGTTGCGGCAACGAGCGCTGGTGGTGCCTGACAAGGCGGAGCGAGTCGCTCATTTTCATCAAAACACCCTGAAGGCGCTGGCCGAGTTGATCGCCGCAGTGGGCCTGCATCATCCGTCTGAATTGCGACCGCATCACCTGGTGCGGCGACTGTCGCCGAACCGGGTCGCCCTGGCGTCGGCCTTGCTGGAATATATCGAGCCGGGCTCCTTGCTCGCAGATACCACGCCGGCCCATTTGCCGGAAGTATTCAAGACTTACTGGCCGCTGGCGCGCGCCGAATCGTTTAGTTCGATCCAGTAATCCGCCCAGAAACGACTCAGGCCCTGCGAACAGGGCCTGGCATGGTTACTAAGCTCCGACGATCAATGCGCTTATTGCGGCACGGTATCCTTGAAGGAGGGCCGCTCGGATAACTTGTCGAACAATTTTGCGAGATTGGGATGGGCGCCACGCCAATCGATTTCCGGGAAGCGAAACGTCAGCCAGCCGAGGGCGCAGCCGGTAGCCACGTCTGCCAGTGTGTAGTGCGTGCCGCCGCAAAAAGGTTTATCACCAAGCCCGGTCGACAATGCGGTCAATCCCGCCTCGACCTTGTCTTTTTGCCGCCCTATCCAAACGGCACTTTGTTGTGCCGCCGGGCGTTGCGTTTTCTCCAGGCGAATCAAGACACCCGCATCCAGGACACCGTCAGCCAAGGCTTCCCAGCACTTGACTTCGGCGCGCTCGCGTCCGTTGGGTGGGATTAATTTACCAACAGGGGTCAACGTATCCAGATATTCGACGATGACGCGCGAATCGAACATGGCGCCGCCATCCTCCATCACCAGGCAGGGAACCTTGCCAAGCGGATTGGATTGCATGATCGTCGTATCGGCCGACCAGACGTCTTCGACGGCAAAAGCGTAGTCGAGCTTCTTTTCAGCCATCACAATGCGAACTTTGCGAACGTAGGGGCTAGTGATGGAACCAATGAGTTTCATAAATACTTAGAGTAAGAATTCGTGGCGATTATAACATTGAGGCATTTGCCTCTATCCGTTGATCACATACTCGACACCTGCTAATGATCCATTTTTGCATGCCGCCGGGATGGTAAAATTGCGTTTTGCGCTTGCTTTGCAGCTTTTTTGCAACACTATTTCTTGTCATCACTTCTTATCATGCCACTCACCACACTTTCCGCCCTTTCCCCACTTGATGGCCGCTATGCAGCAAAAACCGACAAATTGCGCCCGATTTTGTCGGAAGCGGGTTTCATGCACCATCGCGTCAAGGTCGAGATTGCTTGGCTACAAGCTTTGTCGCAGGCGGGATTTGCGGAGATCAAACCATTTTCGGCAAATGCCAACGCATTATTGAATAAATTGGCGTCCGATTTCAATGAAACGCATGCAGAGCGCATCAAGGCCATCGAGGCGGTCACCAACCATGACGTCAAGGCTGTCGAATACTGGTTGAAAGAGCAAGTCAAGGACGTGCCGGAATTGGTGGCGGCGTCGGAGTTCATCCACTTTGCCTGCACCTCTGAAGATATCAACAATACGTCGCACGGCATGATGTTGAAGGCCGCACGCGATACGGTGATGCTGCCAACACTGCAGGCGGTGATTGAGAATTTGCTGCAGTTAGCGCACACTCACGCCAATTTACCGATGATGTCTCGTACCCACGGCCAGCCTGCCAGCCCAACCACGTTGGGCAAGGAAATTGCCAACGTCGTCGCGCGTCTACAGCGGGCGGTGCAACGCATTGCGGCAGTTGAAATCCTGGGCAAGATGAACGGCGCAGTCGGCAATTACAATGCCCATCTGTCGGCTTACCCTGATTTCGACTGGGAAACTTTCTCCAAGAATGTGATCGAACAACGACTCGGATTGAAATTCAATCCGTACACGATCCAGATCGAGCCGCACGATTACATGGCCGAACTGTTCGATGCGGTCGCCCGAACCAATACTATCCTGATCGACTTGAATCGCGATATCTGGGGTTATATTTCGATCGGCTATTTCAAGCAACGCACCAAGGCAGGAGAAATCGGTTCGTCGACCATGCCGCACAAGGTCAATCCGATCGACTTTGAAAACTCCGAAGGCAATCTCGGCATGGCGAATGCTGTGCTGAAGCACATGGCAGAAAAGCTGCCGCTGTCACGCTGGCAGCGCGACTTGACCGATTCGACCGTACTGCGCAATATCGGGGTCGGCTTCGGTTATGCAATCCTGGCCTACGATAGCTGCCTGCGCGGCTTGAACAAACTGGAAGTCAATCCAAGCCGCATTCATGAAGATCTGGATGCAACCTGGGAAGTACTGGCGGAACCGGTGCAAACCGTGATGCGCCGCTACGGCATCGAAAACCCTTATGAGCAATTGAAGGAATTGACGCGCGGCAAGGGTATTTCCAAAGAGGCTTTGCGTGAATTCATCAACGGTTTGGCGATTCCACAATCTGCAAAAGATCATTTGCTGGCGATGACTCCAGCCAATTACATTGGCATTGCGGCAGAGTTGGCCCGCAAGATTTAATCTCGCGCATACCGCGCCGGTCGAATCCACTGTGGTTTGGCCGGGGATTTAATCGGGTCAAGCAGCATTGCAGATATTTTGGTAAAGTAGTTCTAATTCGGACTTCTTGTCAAAAGAAAAACTATGCTGCGCTATACGAAAACTGCCATGTTATTGCACTGGCTGATCGCCCTGCTGATCATTTGCGCCTTCACGCTCGGCGTCACGATGGTGAACATTCATGGCCTGAGCCCCACCAAGCTTAAATATTTTTCCTGGCACAAATGGCTCGGCTGCACCGTATTCGGCCTGGCCTGCCTGCGATTGCTTTGGCGGCTTTGGCATCCTGCCCCGCCTTATCCGCTTTCCATGAGTAAATTGCAGCAATTGGCGGCCAACGGCTTGCATGGTTTGATGTATTTCCTGATCTTCGCGGTTCCGCTTTCCGGTTATTTTTACAGCTTGGCGGCAGGCATTCCGGTGGTTTACCTCGGCATCGTTCCATTGCCTGTCTTCATCGATCCCAATCCTGAGTGGAAGCCGATACTAAAAGCAGTTCATTACACGTTTAATGTGGTACTGCTAAGCGGATTTTGTTTGCATGTCCTGGCGGCCCTCAAGCATCAATTCATCGATCGCGACAATATTTTCAAACGCATATTGCCGTGATCCCCTACATCATTCAAAGGAAATCCCTATGAACATTTTCCCTATTCCTGTCGCTATGCGCGCTGGCGCAGCTTTCCTGTTTGCGCTTTGCCTGGCTTCCACTGCGAGTGCCAGTGTGCTGAAAACCGACACTGCAAAAAGCACTATCGGTGCCACGTTCAAGCAGTTGAACGTACCAGTCGACGCGAAATTCAAGAAATTCACCGCGCAAATCGATTACGACGCCGCCAAACCAGATGCCTCGAAGGCATCGGTTGACATCGATATTACGAGCTTCGATCTGGGCGACCCGGAATACAACCAGGAAATTCTGAAAAAAGAATGGTTCAATGCCGCGCAATTCCCGAAAGCGTCGTTCGTCTCGACCGGCATGAAAGCCGGTGCTGCTGGCAGCTTGAACGTCAGCGGCAAACTTACGATAAAAGGCAAGACGATCGACGTCAGCTTCCCGTTGAACATCAAGAAGGATGGCAATAACACGGTATTTGATGGCAGCTTGCCGATCAAGCGCCTGGTTTTCAACATCGGCGACGGCGAATGGCGAGATACCGCGACGGTGGCAGATGACGTCATCATTAAATTCCACGTTGTCGCAACGCCGTAAGGAAACTTCGCTAAAATGGCCCTCGTGGTTCTTCCCCTACCCACCTTACGGAGTCCGAATGAATTTGAAATTTAAGCTGTCTGCACTCTGCGTCACTGCATCCATGTGTGTTTCGCTGGCCGCCCACGCGCAATTCGCCAAGCCCGAAGATGCGGTTGAATATCGTCAGGCATCGTTGTCGGTATTAGGAACGCATTTCAAACGCATCAGCACGGTCGTCAAGGGCGAAAAACCCTATGATAAGGCAGCATTGGAAAACGACGCCGCCATCGTCGAAATGCTGTCCAAGCTGCCATGGACTGCGTTCCCGGAAGGCTCAATCACCGGAGACTCCAAGGCCAAGCCGGAAATCTGGAAGAATATGGATCAATTCAAGTCCGACGCAGACAAAATGCAAACTGAAGTGGCGAAACTTTCCGTCGCCGCGAAGTCGGGTGACTTGAACGCGATCAAAGCGCAGTTTGCGTCAACCGGCAAGACCTGCAAAGCCTGTCACGACGATTTCAAAGCCAAATAATCTGACTGCTGTCATCCGCAGGCCGGTGGGTACTACGATGCATTGACCAGATAGTACACACCGAGCATGCAAGCTCCGAGTATCAGCAGCGCCGCGCCTCGGCTCACCCAGGTATCGCGCACACCGTCGCGCACATCGGCCACGATGTGCGCCCACTCCTTGTCGCCAGTGAGCATAGGCGTCACCAAGTCATTTTTCTTCTTGAAGTAATAGAACCCGACTGCCGCGACGTGCAGCCCGATCAGACCATAGATCAGCCAAGCATTGACCTCAGTGTGGGACCACGAAATGCGATCCGACAGTGCCTTTGAGATAAATTTGACCAGCGGTCCTTCGCTGTCGATATCGTCATTTGAAAACAAGCCTGACGTGACTTGCAGCAGCACTACTGCCAGCATCACCAATACCGACAAGCTGCCGATCGGCGTGTGACCAAGATAAGATGAAGCGCGACCATTTTTCAAATCACGCAGATGTTTGATTACTGCAGAAGGCGAGCAGCCGAAACTGGAAAAGCGCGCATAGCGGGTGCCGAACACGCCCCACACCAAACGGAAAGCGAGCAACGCCAACACCGCATAGCCGCAATAGAAATGCCATTGCAACGCATTGCCGCCAATTTTGACGGTGACTATCGCAGCTATCACCAAGGTCGCCAAAGCCCAATGAAATAGCCGCAATGGCAAGTCCCATACACGCACCTTCATCACGGCGACCCTGATTTCACGTTAACACGCGATGCTTATACCACTGCGCCGCCGGTGGTATCTTTTTCCTTGATCGGCTTGATCAAGTCTTCGCGTTTGACGCCCAGCCACATGGCGACGGCAGCAGCAACGAACACCGACGAATAGATACCGAAGCAAATACCGATGGTCAGCGCGACTGCGAAATAGTGGATGGTTTGGCCGCCGAACAACAACATCGACAACACCATCATCTGCGTGCATCCGTGCGTGATGATGGTACGTGAAATGGTGCTGGTAATCGCGTTATTGATAGCCTCGGTAACCGTTGCCTTGCGCAGCTTGCGGAAGTTCTCGCGAATCCGGTCAAAAATAACGACTGATTCGTTGACCGAATAACCCAGTACTGCCAGCACGCCGGCCAATACTGACAAGGAAAATTCCCAATGGAAGAAGGCGAAGAAACCCAGGATGATCACCACATCATGCAAGTTGGCGATGATTGCTGCGACCGCAAACTTCCATTCGAAACGAAACGCCAGATAAGCCATCACACCCAGCACTACGGCAAGCAAAGCCTTCAAGCCGTTGGTGAACAGTTCCTTGCCGACCTGGGCGCCGACCAGCTCGACACTTTGCTTCACCACCGGTTCGTTCTTGGCCGCATCATGGCAAACCTGCGATTTATCGCCTTGCTGTTCCATCACGCCTGACTGCGCCTGGCACAAGCTGTTGAATACCGATTGCGCCTCCAGATCGCCATCCTTGCCTTCCTTGGCCGGCAAACGAATCAATACATGTTCTGCCGTGCCGAACTGCTGAATCACGGCGTCGCCGTATCCGATTTCGGCCAGCGTCTTCTGAATGGCTTCGTTATCGGCCGGCTTCTTGTACACCACTTCGATTGCAGTGCCGCCGGTAAATTCGATCGAGTAATTCAAATTGTTTTTCCACAGGAAGAACACGGCTGCGACGAATGTGAGGGCTGAAATCACATTGAAGATCAGCGCGTGCTTCATGAACGGAATATCTTTTTTTGATGCGGAAAAATTCCATGTTAAATCCAGTTATTCGTTAATTATCGGACAAACTGCTTGTCAACCTGAGGGCTTGCAGCGCCGTCAGGTTTCCTTCGGTTTCCAGATTTGACCAATTTTTATGCTTGTCAGCTTCTTCTTGCGTCCATACCAAAGATTGACCACGCCGCGCGATACAAACACTGCCGAGAAAATGGAAGTCAAAATACCAAGAACGTGCACCACCGCAAATCCGCGGATGGCGCCGGAACCGAAACTTAACAGAGCCAGGCCAACGATCAGGGTCGTGATATTCGAGTCAAGAATGGTCGCCCAGGCACGGTCAAAACCGTTGGCAATCGCCGCCTGCGGTGTGTTGCCGGCGCGCAGTTCTTCGCGTATCCGTTCATTGATCAACACGTTGGCGTCAATCGCCATACCGAGTGCCAGGGCAATCGCCGCCATGCCAGGCAGGGTCAGGGTCGCTTGCATGCCAGACAACAGGCCGACCAGCAGCAGCAAGTTGATTGCCAACGCCAGGACGCTGAAGAAACCAAACACCATGTAATAGAAAATCATGAAAACCGCAATGGCTGCAAAACCGTACAGGGTCGAATCGAAGCCCTTTTTAATGTTTTCCGCGCCAAGTTGTGGACCAACCGTGCTTTCGGCGATGATTTCCATCGGTGCCGCCAAGGCTCCGGCGCGCAGCAGCAAGGCCAGATCACGTGCGCCTTCCATCGTGCGCTGTCCCGTGATCACGAATCCGGCGCCCAATTCCGCTTGAATTGTCGCCACGATCAGCACTTCTGCCTGCTCCTTGCTGCTGCGCGCCGGAGCCTTGTTTTCAAACAGCACCATCCCCATTTGCTTACCAATCTTGCCACGGGTCGCATCCAGCATTTTATGGCCGCCTTCGCTGTTCAGGCTGATATCAACTGTCGGCAAACCATTCTGGCGGTCAGGGCGCGCATCGGCGGAAGTAATATAGTCACCGGTTAAAATCGCATCCTTGTACAAGACCACAGGAGCATCGCGTCCGCTCGTATACAGCACCGACCCTGATGGTATTGCTGCTGTGGTTTCTGTGCCACGGACGATGCTCTCATCGGCCATATGGATTTCCAGCGTCGCAGTGCGCCCGATGATGGCCTTGGCATGCGCCACGTCAACCACACCCGGCAATTCGATCACGATGCGATCCACGCCCTCGCGTTGAATCACTGGCTCAGTCAAGCCCAACTCGTTGATACGCTTGGACAGGGTAATCATGTTCTGTCCCACCGCTTCGTCGATCGCTTCTTTCTGTTTCTGCGGACTGGTGCTCGCCAGCAGACTTAAATCGTCGGCGGCACCTGCCAAAGTCAGGGTCAAGTCAGGCATTTGCGAGGACAACACATCCTTGGCTTTCAGGCGCGTTTCCTCGTCGCGAAATTTAATTTCCAGCCCGGTGGCGGAAGCGGTAATTCCCGAGTGACGGATGCTCTTGTCGTGAAGCAGCGTCCGCACACTGGTTTCCTGGCCTTCCAGGCGCTTTTTCAAATAAGTCGCTGTATCAACCTGCATCAGGAAGTGCACACCACCGCGCAAATCGAGGCCACGCGACATGGGCCGCGCATTGATTGCCTGCAACCAGGCGGGCGTATTGGGCAGCGAATTGAAAGTGACGTTATAGGTGTTATCGTCCGCGTCCGGATTCAACTCCTTTTCCAGCAAGCTCTTGGCGGCAAACTGCGAGTTGATATCGGCGAAACGCACCCGCACGGATCCTTGCGATCCGCTCGCATCAAATTGTGCGGCATCCGATTTGATGCTGCCCTTTTTCAGGATTTGCTCGACGCGGTCACCATGCTTGGGTCCACCTTGATGGTGGCTTTGTCACTGGTGATCTGCACCGCCGGTGCTTCACCGAAGAAAGTCGGCGCCGTGTACAAAGCCCCCAGCACCACTGCGACAACGATGACGATGTACTTCCAAAGAGGGTAACGATTCATATTGATTCAGCGCTTATTTAAGCGTTTCAGGTAAGGTCGGCGGGCAAAGTAGTCGCTTTTGCATCAAACAATGTGGGCTTACAGAGCCTTGATGCTGCCTTTTGGCAACAATAAGGTAACCGAGCTTCTTTGGATCAGAACTTCAGTACCGGTTGCAATTTCCAGCGTGATGTAGGCATCGCCGACTTTGACGATCTTGCCCAGGATGCCACCGGAGGTGACGACTTCATCGCCCTTGGCCAGCGCATCCATCATGGCTTTCAATTCTTTCTGGCGCTTCATTTGCGGGCGGATCATCACGAAATACATTGCGACAACCATCAAACCAATAATCAGGAAATCCGGGCGTTGCATGATTGCGTCAAAACCGCCGACTGTATCGGCGTAAGCATTGGTAATGAACACGAGGTGCTCCTAGTTGTAAGATTAAATAACCGGGCATTTTAGCATTGGTAAGCGACTTTACGGCTATTCCAGCCTATTCCTGCCCTATTAGCCTATGCATGCCTATACGCCACGACTGCGTTCATTGTTAAATTGGACAACAAAGGCCTGAAATTGCCCGGCATCAATCGCCGCGCGCATCTCACGCATCAATTGCAGGTAGTAGTGCAAATTGTGGATCGTATTCAAGCGCGCCCCCAAAATCTCACCTGTCCGATGCAAATGATGCAAGTAGGCACGGGAGAAATGGCGACAAGCGTAGCAATTACAAGTCTCATCTAACGGCTGCGTGTCATCTTTATAACGCGCATTCTTGATTTTCAGGTCGCCGAAGCGGGTAAACAGCCAGCCGTTGCGGGCATTGCGGGTCGGCATCACGCAATCGAACATATCGACGCCGTTGGCGACGCCAGCCACCAAATCTTCGGGGGTACCGACGCCCATCAGGTAATGCGGCTTATTGGCCGGCAAGCGCGGACCGATATGCTCCAGCACCCGCATCATGTCTTCTTTCGGCTCACCGACCGATAAACCGCCGATGGCGACGCCGTGGAAATTGATGTCTTCGAGACCGGCCAGCGATTCATCGCGCAAATGCTCGAACATGCCGCCTTGCACGATGCCGAACAAGGCATTCGGGTTTTCGCCGCCCTTGAATTCATTTTGCGAGCGCTTGGCCCAGCGTAGCGACATGCGCATCGAGTGCGCCGCCTCGTCTTCGGTGGCCGGCCGGCCATCGATTTCATAAGGCGTGCATTCGTCGAATTGCATGACAATGTCGGAATTCAGCGAACGCTGGATTTGCATCGAAATTTCGGGCGACAGAAACAACTTGTCGCCATTGATCGGCGACGCAAACTTGACGCCTTCCTCGGTGATCTTGCGCATCGCACCGAGCGAAAACACTTGAAAACCGCCGGAATCGGTCAAAATCGGCTTATCCCACCCCATGAAGCGATGCAGGCCGCCGAACTTGTCGAGGATGTCGGTGCCGGGGCGCAGCCACAAATGGAAGGTGTTGCCGAGGATGATTTGCGCATCAATATCGTTCAGTTCCAGCGGCGACATCGCCTTGACCGAACCATAAGTACCAACCGGCATGAAGATCGGCGTTTCGACCACGCCGTGATTCAAGGTCAAGCGACCGCGACGCGCTTTGCCGTCGGTTTTCAGGAGTTCATATTTCATTTGGCTTGGGCGTTTTCGTTGGTAAGCAACATCGCGTCACCATAGCTGAAAAAGCGATAGCGCTGTGCAATGGCATGGGCATAAGCGTTATGGATGGCGTCATACCCGGCGAAGGCTGACACCAGCATCAATAGCGTCGATTTCGGCAGATGGAAATTGGTGATCAGGCGGTTCACGGTTTTGAAGGTGTAGCCTGGTGTAATGAACAAAGCGGTGTCGGCACTGCCGGCTTGTAGCGCCCCGCTTTGCGATGCCGATTCGAGTGCGCGCAAGCTGGTGGTGCCGACCGCCACCACAGCGCCGCCGGTTGCTTGCGTCGCCTGCACTGCTTCCACTGTAGCGACCGGTATCGTGTACCACTCGCTGTGCATCTTGTGCTCACTCAGGTTTTCGGTACGTACCGGCTGGAAGGTGCCGGCGCCGACGTGCAAAGTAACGTAGGCAAATTGCACGCCTTTGGCGGCAAGCCTGTCCAGCAAGGCCTGGTCGAAATGCAGCCCGGCGGTTGGTGCCGCGACCGCGCCCGGCGTTTTTGCATAGACCGTTTGATAGCGCTTTTCATCGAATGCGTCGGCGGCATGATCGATATAAGGCGGCAACGGCAAGCGGCCATAGGTGTCGATCAATTCAAACACATCATCGGGAAAGGTCAACGTATAAAATTCGCCGGCGCGTTCGCCGACCACTACGTCAAAACTCTCGGCCAGGCGAATCACTGTTCCCGCCGGCGGCGATTTCGATGCTCGTACCTGCGCATAGACCGTGCGTGTGTCGAGCACTCGTTCAACCAATACTTCGACCTTGCCGCCGGTTTCCTTGACGCCGAAAAAGCGTGCTTTCAATACCCTCGTATCGTTAAAGACCAGCAAATCGCCAGCCGATAATTGGTCGACGAGGTCGGCGAAAGCACGGTCATGCAATTGCGCGCCATCAACGTGCAGCAGGCGTGAAGCGCTACGCTCAGGTAATGGAGTTTGCGCAATCAATTCTTGCGGCAAATCGAAATCAAAATCGGAAAGTGAATACATGGGGTGAAAAAGTCGATGTGTAGCGGCGCTGGCCCTGCGCGCGCCGGAGCGT
>Ga0207021_1078_pt1 | contig 13232 bp, 13 predicted proteins | sample Alteio_BWMinCont_49_FD_153496 | JGI IMG/M metagenome (GOLD analysis project Ga0207021, IMG submission 153496) | Enriched cells from forest soil in Barre Woods Harvard Forest LTER site, Petersham, Massachusetts, United States -... | ecosystem: Environmental > Terrestrial > Soil > Temperate forest >... | reverse complement strand
AAGCCTCCGATGAAGTTGTCATTGCCGGCGCTGGAGACGCTGGCCGTGATTGCTTACAAACAGCCTGTGACCGCGCCCGAGGTGAGCGAGATTCGCGGGGTGGATTCGGGCGGCGTGCTCGGCTCCCTGATCAGCCGCAAGCTCATTACCACTGCAGGGCGCAAGCATGTTATTGGGCGCCCCATCCTCTACAAGACGACGAAAGAATTCCTGCTTCGCTTTGGCTTGAAGGACCTGAATGAGCTGCCATCGATTGAAGAGTTCGAAAAAATGGCGGGCGAACTGGCGGAATCGGAGATTCTAGATGCTCCGTCGGAACAACTGCCGCTCGCGCAGGGCGAAGCTGACTCAGATGACGAAGACAACGCATCTCCCGAGGCAAATCAGGATCCGGAAGACTCCGAGGCCGAGGCTGCCGCGGTGGCAGCAGTGGGAGTAAGCGAAGAGAGCGGCTCGAGCGAATACGCCGATCTTCCCGGCGTCGCGGTTGAACCCGAGGTCAAGCCCACCAGCATGGTGGACGCAGGCGAAGCTACTGCCCCTGTGGGGCAGCCGGGTGAAGGGGACTGATGGCCGCAGAGCAAGAGCAAGAGCAAGAGCAGGGCCGCGATCATCTCGGTGAACGGCTGCAAAAGATCATTGCCGCTGCCGGAATCTGCTCACGGCGCAAGGCAGAGGAGCTCATCCTTACCGGACGGATCCAGATCAACGGGAAGATCGTAACCGAGCTGGGCACAAAGGCCGACGCGTCGCGCGACCACATCCGCGTAGACGGCAAGCTGCTCCAAGGTCCGGAGCGCCTGCGCTATTACGTCGTGAATAAGCCCAAGGGCTACGTGACAACGATGAGCGATCCCGAGCACCGCCCCACGGTCATGCAGCTCATTCGTGGCGGGGAACGGGTCTTTCCTGTGGGACGGTTGGACTACGCGAGCGAAGGCCTACTGTTGATGACCAACGACGGCGAGCTGGCGAACGCCCTCACCCGCGCGGCCACCAAAGTCGAGAAGACCTATCTCGTCAAGGTAAGCGGGAGGCCGAAGGAGTCGGATCTCGATCAGCTGCGCACGGGAATGATGATCGAGCGGGGCAAGCCGGGCACGCATGAGGGCCGCGTCCTGACTGCTCCGGCAAAGGTCCGGCTGGTACGCCAGGGCGAAAATCCCTGGTATGAGCTGGTTCTGATCGAGGGGCGCAATCGCGAAATCCGCAAGATGTTTGAGGAGATCGGCCACCACGTCGAGAAGATTCGCCGCATCGGCTATGGGCCGCTGGTGCTGGACGTCGAGCCGGGCAAGGTGCGCGAGCTGAGTGAGCAGGAAGTCGAGAAGCTGAAGCGCGCATCGACGGCCCAGAAGGCGGCCGGAACGGCGAAAACTCCGCCACGCGAACAGAAGAGAGAAAAAGCACTTCCCGTTGCTGCTCGTCTGAAAAAAACACCGGCCCGACGCACCTCAGCAAAGAAGAGCCGCCGCCCGGTTTCTGCGACGGCCCGACGGTCGTCACGGCCGCGTTAGGGATCAAAACGGCTGCCAAAAGCATCAAAAGTGTGCATTGTAGGGAGGTTTCATGGCGAAGGCTACATTTGGAGCAGGATGTTTCTGGGGTGTCGAGGCGCGATTTCAGCAGGTTCCCGGCGTGACGGCCACCGCAGTCGGATACGAGGGCGGCAAGCTCGACAATCCGACCTACAAAGATGTCTGTACCGACGCGACCGGCCACGCCGAGGTTGTTGAGATCGATTTCGACCCGGCGAAGGCAAGTTACGAGCAGCTGCTGGACTTGTTCTTCGAGCTTCATGATCCGACGCAGCTCGACCGCCAGGGTCCAGATTGGGGCAAGCAGTATCGCAGCGCTGTTTTCTATCACTCTCCGGAGCAGGAAACGGCGGCAAAGCAGGTGATTGCCCGGCTGACGGAAGAGAAGCGTTTCTCAAGGCCGATTGTTACGCAGGTGGTTCCCGCGGAGACCTTCTGGCGGGCCGAGGAATACCACCAGAAATATCTCGAGAAACGCGGCGCATTAAGCTGCCACATCTAACAGCTAGCCCGATTTAGCCCGGCCCTTGCCTACGCATGAATTCGTAATCGATCTTCAGCGCGTCGAAGACCGGCATATCGAAGTCCTCCTGCTCGACGATCGAATAGCGAATGCCGGCCTTCCGTGCTGCGGCAAAGATAGGCTTATAGTCGATCACGCCCCGCCCCAGTTCAGTCGAAATGCGCTTGCCAGGATCCTGGCCGGGTTGGACAGCCTCGAGATCCTTCACATGCAGCATTGAAAATCGCGTCGGATACTTCGAGAGCAACTCGACAGGATTGCTCCCGCCTGCCACCATCCAGCCGCAATCCATTTCCATCGTCACCAGGGACGGATCGGTGTCGCTGAGCAGTATCTGGTATCCGTTGGTGACGCCGCCCAGATCGTGAAACTCCATGGTGTGGTTGTGATATCCGAATTTCAGGCCCTGTGCCTTCATCTTCCGGCCCATTTCATTGAATTGCCCGGCATTCCATTTCCAGTCATCCGCTGTCAGGCCGTGCTGCATGGCCTGCCAGGCTCCGCCCGGGGCGTGCGCAAACTTTGCGGGATCGGCGACCGACGGCGACGAGCAGATGACGTACTCAAGTCCCAGAGTGTTCGCGTATTCCATGGTTGCGTCGGCGGTCTTGAGCAGGTCTGCCAGCGAGTAGTGCGCGCTCACGCATTTCAAGCCCGCTGTGGTCATCATTTGCTTCACATCAGCGGCGCCGTGGTTGTAGAACCCGGCTGCTTCCACGTTGCGATAGCCCGCACCCGCGACCTTGGCGAGAGTCCCGGGGAAATCCTGGGCCAGCATCTGGCGCACGCTGTACAGTTGCACTCCGATTTCCGCATCGGACGGAGCGGCGTGGACTGTCTTCGATTGGAGTAGCGCGGCGGCTGCGGCCATCGATCCGGCAGCCATAAAACGTCTTCTGCAAATCATGCTCGTCGAGCCCCTTTCGGCAAATCATAGCCAACCATGCAACGATCAGCGTAAGGCATTTTTCCGCAACGAGCGTCTTGTATTCTGGCTGACATGGAATACTTCACATTAAATGTCGCACAAGTATCGCGGATTGGTCTTGGTACGTGGGCCATTGGCGGCTCCGAGTGGGGCCAAGTGAGCGACAGCGATGCGGTCGCCACATGTCTCGCCATCTTCGATCGCGGGATCAACCTAATCGACACGGCTCCGATTTACGGTCGCGGGCGTGCCGAAGAGATTGTCGGCAAGGCAATGAGGAAGTACGGCCAACGCGAAGAGTTCTTTGTCGCGACGAAGGCGGGACTGGAATGGAATGCCGACGGGGTCTTTGCTAACTCCACGCCCGAACGTCTGCGGCAGGAATTTGAGGATTCGTTGCGCCGCCTGAATACGGAGTACGTCGATCTTTATCAGATTCACTGGCCGGATACGGTCATCCCTGTCGAACGAGCTGCTGAAGTTCTGCTTGCGTTGTATGGGGAGGGAAAGATTCGCGCCATCGGCGTGAGTAATTTTTCTGCCGTGCAGATGGCTGCTTTTCGCAGTATCGCTCCGCTGCATTCGAACCAGCCGCCTTACAACCTTTTCGAACGGGCGATCGACGAAAACGTGCTGCCGTATTGTCGCAAGCACTCTATCGCCGTGCTTACGTACAGTTCGTTATGTCGCAGTCTGCTCGCGGGACGGCTTACCGAGCACACCCGGTTTCCCGAGGGCGACATACGCCGCGTCGATCCGAAATTTCAGCCCCCGCGATTCGCGCAATATCTCGACGCAGTTGCGCGCCTCGATGCTTTTGCGCGCTTGCGCTACAGCAAGGGAGTGCTGGAATTGGCGGTACGTTGGGTGCTGGACAGCCCCGGCGTCACCGCAGCGTTGTGGGGGGCAAAGCGGCCCGATCAGCTCCGGGCGGTGGAGGGAATCTTCGGCTGGCGGCTGGACGAGGATGCCATGCGCGAGATCGATGCAATTGTGCGGGAATCGGTGATCGATCCAGTCGGTCCGGAATACCTGGCGCCCGGGGTCCGCGAATGACGGCAAAAAAAAGAGCCCGCGCGGAGCGTTCCGACGCGGGCTTCGTGACGAGTGTTGCGTTACTGGCCGCTGTCCGCAGCCACTGAGCTGCCCGCACCGTGGTGTTTGGCGGGAGCGTCCAGTACGGAGGTGATGCGCGTGCCGAGTTGCACGGAGTGCAACTCGTGAGTGTAACCCGCGTCATCAAAAGTTACGCGAAGGACTGGCGAGGCTGGATTGCAGTCCGCCGGCGATACGGCCCAGGTCATCGACTGGCCGGTGTTTGTGGCGTTGCGCAACGTGAGCACGTTGGCATGTGAGTCGAGGGTGACGTCATAGCGTCCTGCAGGGAACGCATGGCCGTGGCTTTCAAAGTTGAAGGGGACGGTCACCACCGCTTTTTCAGCCGCAAAGGCCGCGGTCGCGCAAAGTGCGGCGGAAGTGAGAACTAGAGAACAAAGCATGAATCGCATTGGTGTTTTCTCCTTACAGAAATGGACACTAGCGATCCATACGCACGTCTGTCGTTAAATCGGCGTCTAATAGTTGTCAAATTCGCAAGGAGGATCTTGACGAATACCCATTTTGCTTTTTCAGATCGCTCGAACTCGCCGCTCTCTCACTCTTGAAGTGCCGCGTGCGGCCAATCGTCAGTCCAGGTGATCGTCGATATCTGCAGGGCCGGCTTGCCCGTTTTCGCGTCATAAGCGTGGAAGACGATAAGATCCTCGCCGCCCGGCTGCATGAGGACCGATTCGCCGCCGGGACCCAGCCAACGCTGGTTCGCACCCAACAACTCTGAACCGCCGCCTTCGGCCATCGATTTCCCGTCCTTGTCGAGATATGGGCCGTTCACCTTGCGTGCACGACCAATCATGGTGCGATAAGTGCTCTTCGCCCCACGGCAGCAAAGATCCCACGAGACGAAGAGGTAATAGTAGCCGCCGTGGTGCACGATGAAGGGCGCTTCCACGGCCTCCCAGTTGGGAGGTAGATCAGGGCGAACGGGCGGCGCATTCTCGGGCTTCACTCGCGAAGCCAGTGAATAAAGTTTTGTGTCCTTCGCATCGAGCATGCCGGTGCGTTCATCGAGACGTCTCATCTTGATGCCGCTCCAGAAGCTGCCGAAGGCGAGCCACGCGTGGCCTTTGGTATCGAGGATGAAATTCGGGTCGATGGCGTTGAAGTTGTCGCTGGCAAGGGAGCGCAGTACCAGGCCGTGATCGATCCATTTGTAATCGGGACTATTTGGATCGAGCGTCTTGTTGGTTGCAAGCGCGATGCCTGAGGTATTTTTGCCAAAGAGGGAATAGGCGTAATAGAGGCGGTAGACGCCTTGTTCGCAGGAAATGTCGGGCGCCCAGAGGTCCACCGTTCCCGGGCTGTCCTTGCGTATCCAATCGGGAATCTGGTCGAAGACGTGGCCGCAGAGCTTCCATGCTTTCAGGTCTGTCGAGCAGCGAATCTGGAACTGTCCGCCGTCGCTCGTCTTGCCGGTGGCGAACACATACCAGGTAGCGCCTGCCTTGATGATCGAAGGGTCATGCGTGCCCCAGTAGTCGCCGGAAAGAGTGAGCGCCCGCGGTTTCTGCCCTTGCGCGCCGTGTGTGGCGACAAGACTGAAAAGAAGGAGTGAGAGCGTTGCAACGGTAGGCTGAAACGGGATTCTCACTTGTTTATACTCGCTGGAATTCATTTGAGAAAGCGTCTTCTGAAATCGATTGAAGCATACAGTGAACTTTGAAGAATGCCAGAACCCTTTGAGATACTGAGCCGAGCGCCCAAAGAAATTTTGCCCGATGAAAGAGCGAAAGAACTGTAATATGGGCTTTGTCGACGGCCGAATGTAATATTAGGCCTCTATAGAAGTCTGTACGTTCAGGAGGCACCCATGCGTGAGACTCGGCGACGCTTGCTCGTGGCCGTGGCTGGTGCAGCAGCCGGAGCTCTGGTCGCGCGCCCCACTCTCACGGCCCAGATAGCGCCACATCCCTCGCCGAATGCACCGGCAAATCAAAACGCCCCGGCTGGGCTGGACAATGCAGGAGTCCAGGAGGGTGAGCGGAAGCCTGCTGTCAGTCCGCTGGTCTGGACACAGATCAAATCGGATACACAGAAGCTCTTCCAAATGACGTCGGAATTCAAAGACCATGTGGAGCAGACGAATCTGACCTCTACGCTCCCGCTGCCGCTCATCAAAGAGGCGCATCAGATCGAAAAGCTCGCCAAGCAGATTCAGGAACACATGAAGAACGCATAAACAGGAGCAGCCGGCTTCTGAAACAGGGGCAGAAGCAGAAAGGTTGCCTCCTTGAAGATCGACCGCCGGCAATTCATGGAAGACGGCTACATCATTCTCCGCGACGTGGTCCCGCCGGCCACACTCGGGGCCCCTGCGCGACGCGGTCGAGCGCATGGTCGAAGGTCGCCGCGGGCGTACCTCCCAAAAGCCCCTGCCAAACCAACCGCCAAGCGGGACCTGGGCCGACTCGCGCCAGCCTTGGCTCATTTCAGCACCGATTGCGACTCCGGTCTCGCCATTGAATTCCTGCTCGGGGAAACAACCCTGGGGGGTTTGCCGGCAGTTGATCGATGCGGAACACGTAGCCGTGCACAACATGAATGCCATCTGCAGCTCCGACACTCATGACACTGGTCCGGGCTCTTGGCACCGGGACGTAGGCCCGGGCGAACCGGCGCCACTGCTGGTATGATCGCCAACACGGAGCGCCATGGTCCGAGCTACCTTCAGTGGAACATCGCCCTTTACGAGGACAGCATATTGTGGATTGTGCCGCAGAGCCACAAGCGAGTGAACAACGCGGCCGAAGACCAGCAACTGTTCGAGAATCCCTCTGTGCCCCTGCCTGACGGCATGGCGGTAGAGTTGGGTCCCGGCGACGGCGACCTCTACACTCATCTGCTCTTGCATTAAGGCAGCAACTACACCCGCAAGATTCGCTGCACCATCCACGTTTGCCACAGCCTTCAACTTTGCTTCCATGCCCAACGTCCACTGGCGGCACTGGGAACCGGGCTTCCATCACCACCTTTCAGATGACGCCCGGGCACAATTCGAGGCCTGTGATGCGCTGTACCTGGGCGAAATCGAACTGTTTGCCGAGACCTTTCGCGCCGTCATCGACGGTAGGCCAGACGCCTTTGCGGAGGCGTTTTCCCAGCTCCACCCGCCGCCGCACGAGCGCCTGGTCTCCCTGGCCATGTTGAACAATCTGTCGCTGCGATTGCATCAATGGAAGTTGGGAGAGGCACCAGTTGCTTCCGTCTGCTCCACCGAGGGGGACTCGGATTACTTTGGTGGCTTCTTTACTGCGGAGGACTCAGAAGTCCTGCGGCAACGGCTGGCGGTGTTGGATGCGCGCCTGAGGTTGCCGAAAGGGGAGGAGCAGCGCGGTTGGCAGCGATGGCCTTCACCGTACCGGGCCAACGAGATGCCGGCCGATTTCACGGTGGATGATTTTGTTGCAAGCTGGAGGTGAGCCTCGGCGCGCCGCTAGCCGCGCAAAGCAGATTCTACGCAACAATATGTGGCCGCAAATCTTATTGCAGTACGGCGGGCGTTGTAGTACCGTTTTCATCTACCTTGTCATGCTGTGCGCTAGCCGGATATTGGCAATAAAAGGATGAAGCAGGCATTCTTTACTGCGGCCTCGCGTTGCCCGGCGTACTGGTTTCTGTACTGAGAATCGAAGAATTTGCATCGTGGGGGCCCCGATAACTTTGATCCCCGCGTTGCGCCCGCTGTTGCTCGGCAAGATCATTGAGGCGCGCAAATTCGGCTCGTTCATGCTGGGCCTTTTCCGGCTGATTCGCTTTTGTGTAAGCCCGGGAGAGAGCGAAATGAATTTCCGGACTCGCAGGACTGAGCCTGCTCGCGAGTTCTAACTCGCCAATTGCTTGCGAATCACCTGATTCCATCCACGTTCGCCCGAGCACATAGTGGGCATCCGCCGAGTCAGGAGCAAGCTGTACGGCTTTTTGTGCTGCCGGCAGGGCTTCGTCGGGGAGATGCTGGCGCAAGGCGATCGAAGCCAGTCGAGTCCAGGGCAGCGCGCTGTGCGGAGAGATCCGTATCTCCGCGCGCATCTGCACCTTCGCTTCATCGTACTGGGAAAGAGAGTCGAGCGCGGTCCCGTACGCGTAGTGAAGAAAAGGCGTCGCGGGATACTCCTCGATCAGCTTCTGGATCTTCGGAAAGGCCAGATCGTACTTGCTTGCAAGCAAAAGCTGGGTGACGTCACCCGACTTCTCGACCAGCGAATGTTTCGACGCATCGATCTGATCGGGCAGAGAAGGAATACGCAGCAAGGCGATGCCAAGAACGAACTGGATTTCTCGGGTGAGTGGCTCCTGTCCGGCCAGTGGAGTCAGCAACTCTGTCGCAACCTCGAATTGGCCTTCGCGATTCAGCAGGACAGCCAGGCGATACCTGGCCAGCTCGATTGCCTGGGGGCTCGCTCCGACTCCGAGTTGCTGGCCGCGTTGCAGGTGGATCAGGGCATTGTCGTAATCTTTCAGCTCAAATTCGGACAGCCCCATCACGGCCCAGGCCGTGCCGTCTGTCGGCTTGCGCTCTACCCAGAGCTTGAGTGCAGCGATTGCTTCCGGATAACGTCCAGAGGAGTAGTCGGCCATCGCCTGGTTCCAATTGGCTGCATACTCGGTAGGTTCAGCCGCATTGGTTCCTCCTGCCGAAGGGATGGCGTAGAGACTCGCGATCTTGGGGTCCGCGTGTGGCTTTTCCGGTGCGAGGCTCGCCGCGATGCGGGTTTCCTGCTCGGCCTGTTGAATCTTGCCGGCAGCTTCCAGAGCCTTGGCCAGGGCCTGGTGCGCGGAGGACGAGTCGGGAGCGAGCGAGACTGCCTCTTGAACTGCTCGGAGCGCCTCCTGCGGTTGTCCTAGGCTCAGTTCCAGCGTACTGATTTGTATGCGCGGGAGCGCGCTCTGCGGAGAGATCGCTGCCTCTTCCGTCTGCGCAGTCATGGCCTCTTTTGCTTGACCAGCCGTTGCCAGCGCCAACCCGCAGGCGTAGTGCAGCCACGGCGTTTTGGGGTGTTCGTCTACCAGTGCTCTTAAGGCATCAAGCGATTTGCCCTGCGCAGCCATGGATGCCGCCTCGCCAGCCGCCTGTATCAATGCATCGTGAGAAGGATCGACTTCCCCCGGCAACAACGGAATGCGCAAAAGCGCCAGACCCAGGGCGGCCTTGATCTGCGGGGAGACCTGATTCTCGCCGGAGGCGGAAAGGAGTAGGGTTGTTGCCCGCTCAAATTCACCGTTGCGATCGAGCAGCAGAGCCAGGTGATAGGCGGAGACACGGCTGAGTTCCGGGTCGTCTCTGTTACCCAGGGATTGAGCTCGCTCGAGATGCTGCAGAGCGCTCGCGTAATCCCTGGTTTCGAACTCGGAAAGTCCCAGAAAGCTCCACGCCGGACCGAGATCGGGGGAGAGTTGGACCAGTTTCTTGAGAGGAGGAATCGCCTCGGGATAATGGTCGCGATCGTATTGCATCGTTCCCAGATACCACCATCCCTCGGCCCAGTCTGGACGAAGCGTCACGGCGCGCGTGTAATCCTCGATGGCCTGATCCGGCTTGCCTGCCTCTCTGGCCGCAGTCGCCGCATCCGAGAGCGTCGGAAAACTTTCCTGGGTTGATCCCGCAGCGGTCTGCCCGCACACCGCTCGATTTTCTCCGCAGGCGAGCAGCAGTGCGATACAGCAACACAGAGCAGGCCGGCGGAACTGTTCGAGGAACATATTGAAAATGTCTCATTCGCGAGGCACTCAAGGCTATAGCATTTCTCCCACAGGTGCATACCGAATCTCATGGTTTGGAGTGTCTCTTTTCTCAAGAAAAGGACGCCTGGCGCGCGCCGGAAGGGTACAGAAATCGGAGGGAGTTTTTCCCGCAGCAATTCTGATTGATCGTGAAGGGACGCTTTGGGTGAAGGCGCCATCCGCCGCCCTGCTTTTTCGGGCAAAGGGCAAGTCCAAATTCGAGCTTAGCCAGTATGTTTCGCGGCCAACCTCTCAGGCAGCGTTCTTGCAAGAGGGACCCGATGGGGCGATATGGCTCTCTGATGAGGGTGGGCTTCGCAGACTCAATTTGAGGCCGTAGCTACACGGCGGAGGATCGCTTCGAGTGGACGGCGCCAATGCAGCGCGCGCGTAAAGGCACAGAAATGGTCTCTCCGCTGTCCACCTGACAGATAGAGCCCGGTTGGGTCCGAGTAGGCAAGATACTTGCCGTCTGGCGAGATCACGCCACTGGTCAGAGGTGCGTCGTGGGGATTAGCCGTCAACCGCCGCTGGCTGAGTACCGGCTGAGCCTCTAGCGAACGCCGGGAGGCAACCGAACCAACCCACCTTCCCATCCGGGTCTGGGACAGATACTGATTTTCAACGAGCAGCCACAACACAGGTGGGATCAACATCAGGGCTGCCACGGCGATCGATGCCTTCAACTTCCAACTACGCCTCAGCGACACCCGTTGTGAGATCAGCGTCTCCGCCTCAGTCGATTGCGACACCGCCGGTGTCTCCACCGGAGTCTGGTGCGAGACAGGCGGTGTTTCCGCCGGAGCAATCGGTGCAACACCGGGCAGCAGGCTTATGCCGCTCCTGCTCTTGGTCCATTCCACCGGAACCATGAAGCGATAGCCGATCCTGGGCAGTGTTTCGACGAATCTTGGTCGCTCGGCCGAATCCTCAAGCGCCTGCCGTAGTTTTTTTACGGCATTGTTGACCCCGTGCTCGAAGTCCACAAATGTGTCTTTCGGCCAAAGCGCGGAGCACAGCTGCTCACGCGTGACCACTTCTCCGTCGGCCTGCAAAAGCATGCGCAGCACCTGGAGTGGCTGCTCCTGAATGGCAACGCTAGTACCGTCTTTTCGCAGCTCACCTTTGCTTAGATCGACCTGGAATCGATCAAAGCGCGCGCAAACCGAATGTGAGCGGTCAGTGACCAGTGAAAACCTCAATTCATTGGTCTCGCATTCTACGCCCGTCCCGCAGCGACCGGGATAAAGAGTTCACCTGAGGCGTTAAACCCCACATTGTCAGTTGGTTCCACGGTTCACCATCAGTTCACCCGCTGTGCATTGATCGCTGCCGCATGCGGTGCGATGGTCCTTCCACACGGGGTGAGACTCGGCGTCCAGCGGACCTCAGGATTAGCCCCAATCTCGGATTGCGCTCCGGCTTTCACCCTGGGACTACGGAGTTTTGTGTCCCAGCATTGACGGAAACAGTCCGCCGGAAAAACGATGCACCTCACCTCAGACCTTAAGGAGGTCTCTATGACAATCAAATTGCTTTCAAAAGTCTCTATGTTTGCGACGCTCGCTCTGGTCGTTTGCGCGACGGCCATCGCACAGCGGGAAAGCCCGTCCTTTTCTCAAGGTTCCGAGCATGGCTGCTCAAACCGGACACTGGTGGGCGATTACGGATTCACGATCGAAGGCACAATCCTTGACGCGAACCTGCCCATCCGGGGCCTGGTCATGCAGCACTACGATGGCCGGGGCAATATCACTCAGGTGGACCACGTTGTCACTGGTGGTTATCCACCGTCAAAGGATTGGACGCCGGGCACCGGGACTTATACCGTAAATCCCGATTGCACGGGATCCGGCGTGATCAACAGCCCATCCAATCCCGTTCCAGTCAACATCCACTTCGTGATCGTCGATCATGGCACGAAAATCAGACAAGTCGTCGACGCAAATGCGGTTGTAGCCAACGGCGAGAAGGTCGATTGAAACCATTCGAAACCGGGGCATCCTCCCAAGGAGCCCCGGATTATTGTTTCTGCTCCGACACTTTGGCCAAGATGATAGTCCCCACGAAGGCGGGCGGCGAGTTCGGTATACATCCGGCGCTGTCTCCAGGCAAATCAACGGGCTTCTCGGTGCCGGCTAAATGCGCCAGACCAAAGCATTCCCCTATCGGCTAACATTGCCACCACCGGAATCTCTCTTTCCGAAACCCAACAAGGCCCGGCAGTTCTTCATAGAGGTACGGAGAGACGCCGTTGTAGTGAGCGATCCGAAGACGTATTTTCTGGGAGCCCTTACCACCGGCGAAGATACTCCTGCTGCTCATTGGACGGGCGATATATTGCCACGCTGCCCGGAAGGATGTTTAGTGGGATCGTCCTTTTCGATTGCCAGACGCGGAAGTGGTCGGAACTGACGCGAATGTCAGTCGCGTTCCCAAACTGGTCAGCGAATGGGGCATACATGTATTTCCTGCGGGTACTAGAAAACCCCGCAGTACTCAGGGTTCGCATCAGCGACCGCAAAGTGGACGTCGTCGCCGATCTCAAGGGCTTCTCCACCGCGAGATACTGGGGGATCTCCCTGGCCCTCACTCCCGACGATTCTCCTTTGCTGCATCGCAACCTCGGCACCCAGGACGTTTGTGCCTTGGACTGGGAAGCGCCGTAGGCCTTGAGCGCCCGCATTTCATGGAGGTAGCGCAGTGGCACGTGGATGAAGAAGTGACGCGGGGAATCAGGATGAAAGTTCGTCTGTGGATTTCGCTTGATTTCGTCTTCGCATGTAGTAGGTGATTTGGCAGTCCCAGTATTTCCATGGGAAAAGATCCAAGAGACGTAGAAAATCCCGCCCCCAAAATCGGTCGCGCGCTCGCCGCTCCAGCGGCTGTCCGCATCTTGGGCAGTTCTTCGTAGTCTGCTTCACATCATGGGATGACAGACATTCCAACTTTTTTCTGTCTGGTAGCCGACGAAAACCGCTGCGTACCTGGCGCCGCCGGAACGACAAGAGATCAGCAGCTGCAGTGGCCCGGCGAAGGCGTCTGGCTGCGGCATCCATGCGTCTCGCAGTTGTTGACCCGCCATCATTGACTCGCGGGTTGTTTCCACTCGGCGGCCTTGTCCGGCTTGCCCCACGCTTCATACATCTGGAGGATCCATTCGCGGGCGCTGTCCAGGTGAACGTCGATCCAGCATTGAGATCCGGTCTTTTCGCGTCAGCATCCCGCGATAGCCTTCGAGCAATAGCGGTTCCGCTTCGGCGTATTTCTTCTGCCCAGCCAGGCTGGCTCCGAGCAGGCTCTCGGCCCAGAATCGCATCCAGCTATCCGGTTCCTTCGTTTGTTCCGTCGCCTCGATCTCGCGGGCAAGGGGCTCGCTCTCGGTGAACTTGCTCTGCGACTGATATGC
>Ga0207021_1185_pt1 | contig 13293 bp, 14 predicted proteins | sample Alteio_BWMinCont_49_FD_153496 | JGI IMG/M metagenome (GOLD analysis project Ga0207021, IMG submission 153496) | Enriched cells from forest soil in Barre Woods Harvard Forest LTER site, Petersham, Massachusetts, United States -... | ecosystem: Environmental > Terrestrial > Soil > Temperate forest >... | reverse complement strand
TTGTCGTCATTCCAAGGTCGCCGTGATGGAATTCCTGAAGACTGGCCGACTCTCCATACTTTAGTTCACCGTGTAACTCTGTTCGGATTTGCGCACCTATCAAACGAAGCGCATCTCACTGACTTAGGACGGCTCGCCAGCTTCCCGCGAAGGAAGTCGTCGAGGGACGAACGAGGGCGACGACTGAGGTCTGTGGATTTTTTTAATTGCCTGGAGGACTACTTCTTATAGGTGGGATCAAACGTCAACTCGCGCAACCAGATGTTGCGGAAGCTGATCGGCTCGCTCTTGTCGCCGTGCGCCTGCAGCTTGATCGGCGCGCGGTCATAGGCCTTATAAAACGGCTTGCCCACGAACAGGGTCTGTCCTTCCACCTGAAAATGGTTCTGCACCACGACACCGTTGAAGAAGACTGTCACAAACGCCGGTGTCTCCAGCGAGCCGTCGCCGTCGAAGCGCGGCGCTGTCCACACCACGTCGTACGTCTGCCACTCGCCGGGCTTGCGCGAAGGCGTCGCCAGCGGAATCGCCTGCTTGTAGATCGACCCGGCTTCCCCGTTCACATAGGTCTTGTTGTTGTAGTTGTCCAGCACCTGCAGCTCATAGCCCGCATCGCCCGGCCCGGTTGAGGCCAGAAAGACTCCACTGTTGCCGCGCGCCTGATCCGATCCTGTGATTGTCGTCGGGATCTTCCACTCGATATGCAGCTGGTAGTCCTTGAAAGCCTTCTTCGTCTCGATATTACCAACGCCATGCTCCTTGCTCACCGTCAGCGTGCCGCCAGCCACAACCCACTGTGCGGGCGTGTGGTCCTGCGCGCTTACCCACTCATCCTGGTTCTTTCCGTCGAAGAGAATGATGGCATCGGAGGGCGGATCCGCGTCAGTCCTGCCGGGTGTCACAGTCGGAGGTACCGGCGCATACACCTCCGTATCCTGGTGCTTCATCTGAGGCTCAGTCTGTTGCGCGAAAGCAGGTACGACAAAGGCCATCACAGTGGCGACGATAAGAGACTTCCTAATGAGGGTTCGCATAGTCACAGATGAAGATACCATCTAGCTCCCCAGGCCGCTTCCTCAGCTTCGCCAATTCATTTTCTGAAGCGCCTCATTCGACTCACTTAGCTCCATGTCCGGCCCGAGGAACATGCCCCAACAAGCCAGTCCATACCCGAACTGCGCAGCGAACAGAAACAGGTCTTCATTCGGCTTGCATCCATATACACGGATCGTTCCCGTATTTCCTGATGTAGGAGCCGTGGCCGATCCGGAAACACGCTATGCGCCAGGGTTCGGCGTTCCGGTTGGATCACCGCTATCCAAGATCGGAAGCGCCTCGCGCCGACGGGTCCGTTATTACGGAAGATTTGTCTGCGAGGCGCTTTCGATTTGGAGGTAAGAAGGAAGCCGCAGGCGTTTGCCGCGGTCGCGGTGATGCAGGTGGGAATTATGGAGATTGAATGCAGTTTCGTGATCCGGTTAATGCTTTTGGGCCCTGCCATCGTCGACGATGCTGATGGCCAGCGGTGAGCAGTTGCATGAGCGGTCTTCGATCGGGCCGTTCGGGGCTGTCGGTAAATTTGGTTTTGCAGGCTTGCTTGATGCTTGGAACACACTGGTGTGAAGACGTGCAGGGAGCAAGTCGGTGGACCGGATTGGCGCAGGCGATCATGAGGAATCGAAGGCTGCCAGATAGAGTTGAGCGGCGGTGAAGCGCTGGACGACTCGCATGGCTTTGCCGCAGCGGGGACAGTGCCAGAGTTCGCATTCGGGCAAGGGTGGCATCGGAAGTGGTTGGCGGCCTTGGGTGGCGAGCAACTCGTTTGCGAGCGGCAGCAGCTGGTTGCGGAAGCGGTTGGAGAGCAGGCCATAGTGTCTGATCCGCACGAAGCCCTTGGGCAGGACGTGCAGGAAGAAGCGGCGCAGGAACTCCACTGCATCGAGGGCCATGACGCGCTGCTTGCTGCCGTGGGCGTAATCCCTCCAGAGGAAGGTGACCTTCTGTCCGTCGAAGGCCAGGAGGCGATGGTTGGATATGGCCATGCGGTGGGTGTAGCGACCGAGATAGCGCAGGACATGGGCGGGGCCGCCGAAGGGAGGCTTGGCGTAAACGAACCACTTCTTCTTGCCCAGTCTGGCAGCCAGATCCTCGAACCATGCAGGATCACGAAAATCGGCAGCGGGCCCGCGGCAGTCGAGCTGGTTTTTGTGGTGAAGCTGCCGAAGTCCGTCGAGGAACTTGTTGCGGAACATGGTGCGCAATACGGGAATGGGCAGTAGGAACAGCGGGTGGCGGGTGTGGATCCATCGCCGGTGGTCGGCCGACAGTCCTCCGGCGAGGACGACGCAGTGGACATGGTAATGGCTCAGCAGATTCGAACTCCACGTATGCAGGACCGACAGAAATCCGATCTCTGCACCGAGCCGCCTGGGATCGGCGGCCGCCTCCAGCAGGGTCTGGGAACTGGCCTCGAAGAGCAGGTCGAAGAATGGCCTGGGAGAAGTCAGCGCCAGCGGGTTCAGTTCGTGAGGCACGGTGAAGACGAGGTGGAAGTAGTTGGTGTTGAGGAGATCGCGCTGCTGTGCCTGAAGCCAGCGGTTGCGGGCCTGCGCCTGGCATTTGGGACAGCACCGCGATCGGCACGAGTTGTAGGAGATGGGTGCTTCGTACTGGCAGTCGACACACTTGTCCTGATGTCCGCCGAGGGCAGCTGTGCGGCAGCGCACGATGGCGCGAAACGCCTTCAAGTGCTGGTAGCTCAGGCTGGAGGAGTAGCGTTCCAGAAACTGCCTTCCCTGCGTACGGACGATATCGGCCACTTCCATGGCCGGCCGCATCATGGATGCAGCGGACGATGATAGAGGCGGCGGCACTGGTCGACGCTGGTGAGCTTTAGTTCCTCGATAGGGTTGGCGACCTGGTGCAGGTGCTGTTGGGAAAGGTGCAGATACCTGGCTGTGGTCTCCAGATCTTCATGACCGAGCAGAAGCTGGATGGTGCGCAGGTCGGTACCGGCTTCCAGCAGATGGGTGGCCCAGCTATGACGAATCAAGTGGGGGGAAACCCTCTTGCGGATGCCCGCCCGTTTTCGAGCTTCGCTGCAGGCACGCCATACGACCTTGTCAGTAATCGGCTGCTCGCAGTCGCGATGCATCCGCGAAGGGAACAGGTAAGTCTTCGGCTTGAGCCAGCGCCAGTATGCGCGCAGGGTCTCTAGCAGCGCCGGGCTCAGGGGTAGATCGCGGTCCTTGCCGCCCTTGCCGTTCACCACGTGGATGACCATGCGCTGGCTGTCGATGTCGGCGATCTTCAGCTGGGCGATCTCGGCACGGCGCATACCGGAGCCGTAGAGAAGCATCAGCAGCGTGCGCTCGAACAGGCTGCTGCTGGCATCGATCAGCCGTGCCACTTCCTCCCGGCTCAGGATGTTGGGCAGTTTCCTCTGAACCTTGGGATAGGGCAGGAACTCGCGGAACTCATGCCGGTGCAACGTGCGCACGAAGAAGAACCGCAGTGCAGAGATACGATGCTCGACCGATCCTGGGGAGAGCCTTCGTTGCTTGAACAGGTAAGCCTGGTAGCTCCGCAGATGATCCAGGCCAAGCTTGTCGGGGGACTTGCCGAAGTGTTGTGCGAACTCCTCCACGAAGCGCAGATAGTGGCGGATCGTGGCGTCGGTGTAGTTACGGCGCTCGAGTTCCTCGAGCATCATCTTGCGTAGGTGTGTCACAGCGGGTTTACCTCCTGTGCCCCACCCTAAACCGGCCACAAAACTACTCGACAGCCGCTACAGCAGCGACCGCGGCGCCTGCGGCTTCGTTCTCACCGCCTATTCGGAAGTAATCCAACTGGTCGCGAAATGGGCACCTCGGACAAGAACTGTTCTCGATGCTGGATTCAGACTGACCCAATACCGGATTTTCCAGGCTTCGAATTATTCTCAAGAAAATTGAACAAGCCTGTCGATTTGGCTAGTCTTCGTTCGACGTGTTGATAGAGGCGGGATTTGGAAGCCCGACTGATAATCCATAAAGGAGCTCGAAAATGAAATTTCTCTGCATCTATAAACCAGCCAAGCCCGAGGGCGGCCTTCCAGCGCCGGAAGATATGGCCAGAATGGGCACTTACATCGAGGAGAGCATGAAGTCCGGGGTGCTGCTCGCCACCGAGGGCTGCATGCCGAGCGCGCTCGGCGCCCGTATCCGGCGGACAGATGGGAAGTTCGCCGTCGTCGATGGCCCGTTCGTCGAGGCAAAGGAAGTGATCGGCGGCTTTGCGCTGATCAACGCGAACTCGAAGCAGGAAGCGATCGAGATTACGCGGAGCTTTATGAATGTCGCGGGAGATGGCGAGACCGAGATTCGGCAGATTTACGAGGTGCCCGAGTGCATGGCTCCTGGCGCCCCTCGGTGGACTGAAGCCGCGCACGCGCGGTGAATTCTTTTGACGAAGCGGGTGCTGCATTCGCTTCCGACACTGAATGGAGACGAGAAATGCGATTCATGATAACGATGATTCCCGGCGGATACGAAAAAGCCGCTCGGGGCAAGGTGCCCGATCTGAAGTCGTGCGAGGTGATGATGAAGTACAACTTTGCTCTGCAGCGAGCGGGAGTTCTGCTCGCGCTTGACGGGCTTCACCCCCCCTCGATCAGCGCGCGCGTTTCCTTCGCGGGCGGAAAACCTGTCGTCACCGATGGACCGTTTGCCGAGGCAAAAGAGGCAATCGGCGGCTACTGGATAATCGAGGTCAAGTCAAAGGAAGAAGCGATCGAGTGGGCGAAGCGTTGCCCCGGCTCCGAGAACGAAGTCCTCGAGATTCGCCCGATGCTGGAAATAGCCGACTTCCCCGAAGATGTTCAGAAGGCACTGGTGGCCGGGCACACGGAACTCGAGGAGCAGGCGGCGCAGCAGGCAGGCGCCTGAGCGACTTGCGCCGTGAAGGTGAAGATGGTGTGATCGGTAGCTGTGACGGCTACCGACATACACCGCACCATCGACACGGTTTGGAGAATCGAAGCGGCGAAGCTGATTGCCGGCCTCGCGCGCATGGTGCGCGATGTCGGCTCGCCGAAGACCTCGCACAGGATGCTCTGGTCGCGGCTCTTGAGCAGTGGCCCGAATCGGGCATTCCGGACAATCCTGGCGCGTGGCTGATGGCCACGGCAAAGCGCCGCGCCATCGACCACTTCCCCTGTAACCACCTGCTGGATCGTAAGCACAAGGAGCTGGGCCGCGACCTCGAAATTCGGGAGATGACCGTGCCGGATTTCGATTCCACAATCGATGACAAGATTGGCGACGATCTGCTGCGCCTCATCTTCACGGCCTGCCATCCTGTGCTCTCGACCGAAGCGCGCCTTGCCCTCACACTCCGCCTGCTTGGAGGACTGACGACCGATGAGATCGCCCGCGCATTCCTTGTCCCCGAGCCGACGGTTGCGCAGCGCATTGTCCGCGCCAAGCGTGCGCTCGCCGAGGCGCATATCCCTTTCGAGGTGCCTCGCGGGGCCGAGCTTGCTGCGCGTCTGTCGGCTGTCCTGCAAGTCATCTACCTTATTTTTAACGAAGGCTACTCGGCAACCGCCGGCGACGACTGGATGCGGCCGTCGCTGTGTAACGACGCGCTGCGGCTCGGACGGATCGTCGCCGAGCTGATGCCCCATGAGCCCGAGGTACATGGCGTGGCGGCGTTGATGGAGATTCAGGCGTCTCGTTCGGCTGCGCGCACCGGAGAAGCGGTTCTCCTGCTGGACCAGGACCGCACGCGCTGGGACCAGCTTCTGATCCACCGCGGGCTGGCTGCGTTGGAACGTGCTGAGAAGCTTGGCCGCGCGCGGTCCCTACTTGCTGCAGGGTGCCATTGCCGCCTGCTACGCGCGCGCGCCCTGCGCCCCGAGGAGACCGACTGGACCCGCATCGCCGAGCTCTACTCCGAACTGGCGCAACTTACTCCTTCGTCTGTGATCGAGTTGAACCGCGCCGTTGCCGTGGCGATGGCATTCGGTCCGGCTGAAGGCCTCGAGCTCGTCGATAGGCTGACCTCCGAGCCGTCCCTCAAGAGCTACCATCTCCTGCCCAGCGTTCGCGGCGATCTCCTGGCAAAGCTCGGCCGCTTTGACGAAGCCCGGGCAGAGCTCGAGCGCGCTGCGTCCCTCACGCGCAATGCACGAGTACGCGATCTGCTGCACGAACGCATCCGAGCCTGCGCTGTTGGCCAAATCAGTGAGAGGCCGACATAACAAGAACGGCACCCCCTGAAACTGCCCGCCGTTTGGATGGCCGGGATGCCATATTCGCGCTGTCAACCTTGAAAAGGTCGACCCTTCCCACAACTATTTCATTTCAAATGCCAAATCCGGAAAACTTACCTGGCCGAACATTTCCCCGAACCAGCTAGAATAGAGATAGAGAACAAGGCTCGCTTGCCACTGCAGTTGGGCCCCAACTCTTTTAGAATCTGTGATGGCCTGATAAGCGCTATGGTATGAATGATCTGCTTATGGCGATTTGGAACTGCCCCGAACTTGGGGCATCATGTTCCCTTAAGTTATTTAGAATCAGATCAAGTGAAATAAGTGCTGTGCTATAAGATATTTGCCGCCACTTGCTTCGTAACTCGCGCCGAATCAGATATTTGTCAAAACCGAGGGGGGAGGTATACCTTCACCCCGCGACAACTCCATAGCTGAGGCCTTAAAATTCTCCCGAGCTATCTGAAGAGATGGATGGAGGAATAGAACTGTGGCCACCGACGCATTGAAATATCAGAGCTTCGCCGAGATTCCAGTCGAACAACTGAACCCGCTGCTGGATCGCCAGTTTGTCTATGGAGAGCAAGGCATGCTCGCGCGCCTCGTCCTGCGCAAGGGCTGTGTCGTCCCCGAGCACAGTCACGCCAACGAGCAGATCACCTATGTTCTTGAGGGCGCGCTCCGCTTCGCTCTCGGCGACGGACGAGTGATCGTCGTTCGCTCGGGAGAAGTGCTGGTGATTCCGCCCCATCTGTCCCACAGGGTAGACGCCCTGGAAGACACCATCGACCTGGACGTCTTTACGCCCCCGCGCGCCGACTGGATCGCGGGAACGGACGCGTATCTGCGCAAGTAGCCGCGTTAACGTCGAAGGTGTTAGCGCCCGGTAGACCCGAAGCCCTTTCCGCCCCGATCGCTCGCCGATAGCTCCTTGACCACGACGAGCTGCAGCGTGGTCCGGGACTCGAAGGGCGACATCTGGGCGATCTTGTCCCCCTTGCGGATATGGACGCTCGCATCCGTGCACTCGAGCGCCACGTCCGCAATGCCACCGTTCGCATCCCTGAGGATGCGAACCGAGTAGGTCGGCTGGTTGACGTTCACCAGGCACACCAGGATCTCGCCCCGATACCCGGCATCGATGCGCCCTCCGGCGTAAGTAACGCCCTTGGCCGCCATCGACGACCGGTCTCCGAGCACGAATCCCCAACCCGCCGGCCCCTCCACCGCTATGCCGGTTCTCACCTTGACAGGAACGCCAGGCAACAGCACAACGTCCTCAACGGCGTAGAGGTCGAAGCCGAGGTCGCTGCCAGCATGGGCTACGGTAGGGGGGTGTGCCTCCGCATGGAGCAGCTTAACCTTCAGCATCGATTTATTTCTTAGGCGCCGCGGCGGCCGCCTCTTTCTTCTGCTTGGCCCAACGGCGCTTTTGTGCTGCTGCAATACGTTGGCGCGCCTCGGGGCTCAACACGCGCTTCTTGACAAGCTTCGCTGAGGTGGTGGTGAGTAGCCGGTGCCCGCTTGCGGTTTGCAACAACTTACGCACCTGGTTAAGTTTGCCGATCTCATCATCGATGGCGGCAATTATCTGCTCGCGATTCATTTTTGTTTTTTACCCTTCTATTTTGACTTCACGGAAATAAACTTGGGGAACAGCAGTAAACATCTTATCAATATAAGTAAGGATCCGAGATGGCCGAACCGTGTACCATAATGCAAACTAAGGTACCTATGTAACAGTTACCATGCGCGGCCCATTGTCGGAAGAGTTCCATTCACCAAGAATTCGTGTGGATTTCTTGCTCCGTTAAGATTCATTCAAATAAACCGTTGCATGATAGCGCCATGTTCGCCTCTTATGGCCGTTTGAGACCGAGCAAGTCAGCGCTTGCCGCAACTGGGTCGTACGAGATACAACCGGCAGGCCGTCCTCGACCGCAACCGGCGCTCCAGCCGTGGGTCTCGATCGATGCAGGCAAATATCAAATTCGGCTGGCACAATCGGTTGCCGAACGTGAAGCCGCCTGTCGGTTGCGATTCAAGGTCTTTAATCTCGAGCTGGGTGAGGGGCTCATTTCTTCGTACTCGACGGGAATGGATCAGGACCAGTTCGATCTGTTCTGCGATCATCTGATTGTTGAAGACCGCACGCGGGGAGAGGTAGTCGGCACTTACCGCATGCAGTCTGGCATCACGGCGGCCCGTTATCTTGGCTATTACAGCGCCCAGGAGTTCGATTTTTCGCCCTATGAGTCGATCCGGAATCAGGTGCTCGAACTGGGACGCGCATCCATTGAACGCGATCACCGTTCGAGCGAAGTCCTTACGCTTCTGTGGCGCGGCATCGCCCAGTACTCGGAGTTCTATGGTCTGCGCTATCTCATCGGCTGCTCGTCGCTGAACTCCCAGGATCCGCAAACCGGCTGGGCGATATATAAGCAGCTATCGGAGTTTTTGGTGAATCCCGAATTGCGAACGGTTCCCTTCGCACGCTATGAATTGCCGGCTGTGGCTTCCAATTCGGAATACGAAGTAAAGATACCGAAACTGATCAAGACCTACATCGCAGTTGGAGCCAGGATCTGCGGCACACCTGCATGGGATCGCGAGTTCCGCACCATCGATTTCCTCACCCTGCTGGACCTTGCGCAACTCAGTCCGGCTGCCAGGAACCGCTTCTTCCTCGACGCCGATTAAGAAGATTCGAATTCTGACCTGTAGTCTGATGTGGGGGTGCAGGCCGTTGCGGAGTTGGCCTTGTCAGTGAGCCTATATCTAACCCATAACGCGCTCGGATGAGATCAGATCGAATTCAAAAAAACGTCAGAAGCGCCTGGCGAGCGCTCGTGCTCATGCTGAGCCTGCTTGAAGTTCTGACGCGCTTCGCTGTACTGCGTTTAAGGCAACGAAACTCATTGAGCCTCAGGCAGCAAGCGAATTGGCTTCACTCCGCCTGCCGAACAATCGCGCGCCGATTGTCGATGGCAGTAACCACCTCCGGCTCTTTACCGACCAATGGCCTTGTTGTTTCGAACCATCTGAGTTATCTGGATATCCTGTTCTACGCATCGGTGATGCCGTGCATCTTTATCTCTAAGTCCGAGGTACTCTTGTGGCCGGTCTTTGGAATGCTGGCCCGCTGCGGAGGCACGATCTTCGTTGAGCGCAGCCGCGCACACAGCATCTATGAGCCAGCCCGCGAAATTGCGGACGCTCTGACGGCCGGTGTTCCGGTCGTCCTTTTCCCCGAAGGCACCAGCACGGACGGAAGCACAGTGCTGCCATTCCGCACTGCGTTGTTGCAGCCGGCCATCGCTACGCGCACTCCGATTCTCCCCGCTGCTATCAGCTATTTGCTCGCTGACGGTGTTGAGGCAGACCTGTGCTATTACGGAGAGATCACTTTTCTTCCGCATCTATTGGGGGCGCTCGCGCACAAGAGAATCGAAGCGAGGATCGTGTTCGAACGTGAAGGTCGCGTCCATTCCGATCGCAAGATCGCTAGCAAGGACGCATGGGAGAGTGTCGTCGCGTTGCGCGACTCCGAGCAGGTTTTCACTTCTTAAGTGCAGCTCTGACTGCTGTCGCGGATCCGGGCTCGGCGTATACGCGGACGTAGTCCACCAGCATCTCCTGGGGAAATACGGTGGTCGCGTCGGGTGAACCGGGCCATGATCCTCCCACGGCAACATTTAGGATGAAGAAAAACTTGCCTGTATCGAATGGCCACACCGCTCCTTTCGGAATGCTCGACGGTTTATAGGTCGCGTACACGTTCGTGGGGCTATCTACGTAATACTGAATTTGCTTTGGGGACCACACGATTCCAAAAGTGTGGAAAGCGTCGCCGAACTTAACGTTGCTCGGGAGTGTGAACTGCGTGCCGATCGCCGACCCGGTGAACCCGGTCCCGTGAATTGAGCCGACATTCGTCGATGGGATTGATCCAACGCTTTCCATGATGTCCATTTCGCCGCAGCCAGGCCAGTTTACCGCCGCGATGTTATTGCCAAGCATCCAGAACGCGGGCCAGAAACCCTGTCCTTCGGGCATCTTGATACTGGCTTCGATTCGGCCGTACGCAAAGCTCTGCAATCCTTCACTTTTCATGCGCGCCGAGGTGTACACCCCTTTTGCGGGTTGACGGGCGATGATATGCAGATAGCCGTCATTGCTGACATATGCGTTTGGATTCTTTGCGTCACACGGCGCGGTCGTAGAGCCGTAGGCGCAGTAGGTTTCGAGCTCGCCGTTGCCCCAGCCACCGCCTCCGGTATCGTAGGTCCAGTTGGCGGGGTTAGGCGCGCTCTGAGCGGCAGCGCCATTGAATTCGTCGCTCCAGACAAGTGTTTCCTTAGTCGTGCCGCCGTTGCCGGAGCCGCCGCCGGTAGTCAGAATCGGGGAACTGCCGCCGCAGGCTGCTATAAACCAACACATCGACACGCAACTCAACTGGCGCAGGAGTTTGTGCATTGTTCTCTCAGCCTCAGTTTCTCGTGGTTGGTTCAGGTATCGAATACGCTCTCGATTCCTTTCGTGTCAATGACGTGCAAATCACTGTGCTCCGTGTTAGATATGAAATCAATGCGAACCGCGATTGAAAGACTTCATTTAAGCGAAATTTCTCCGAACGTTGTGCAGTCGGAGATACGTTCCATGACGGTGGAGTGCGACCGGGTGGGAGGGGTCAACTTGGCGCAGGGGGTGTGCGACACGGAGGTGCCGCCCCCGGTTGTGCAGCGGGCCATCGAGGCGATCCACGAGGGGTACAACATCTACACCCGGCTGGATGGCGTCGCGCCCTTGCGCGAGGCCATCGCGCGCAAGCTCCAGCGGGACAACCATCTCACCGTCGATCCCGAGTCGGAGGTGCTGGTGACCTCGGGTGCGACCGGAGGATTCTACGCGGCGGCGCTGGCGCTGCTCGATCCGGGCGACGAGGTCATCCTGTTCGAGCCGTTCTACGGCTATCACCTGAATACGCTGCTGGCGTTGCGGATCAAGCCGGTTGCGGTTCCGCTCGCGGATGGAGACTGGGCACTCGATCTGGACCGGCTGCGGGAGGCGATTACGCCGAAGACACGGGCGCTGGTGATCAACACGCCGGGAAATCCCTGCGGCAAGGTCTTTTCACGGGCAGAACTCGAAGGGATCGCTGCGATTGCCGAAGAGCACGATCTTTTCGTCTTCACGGATGAGATTTACGAATACTTTGTTTTCGATGGGAAGGAGCATGTGAGCCCGGCGACCCTGCCGGGGATGGCGGAGCGGACGATTTCCATTTCCGGATTGTCGAAGACGTTCAGCATCACCGGGTGGCGGGTGGGGTACCTGACCGCCGACAAGCGGTGGCTGGGTTCGATCGGGTACTTCCACGACCTGACCTACGTCTGTGCACCGTCGCCCTTCCAATACGGAGCGGCGGCCGGGCTGAGGGAGCTGCCGGTGTCGTTCTATACCGACTTGGCAGCTGAGTACCAGGCCAAACGCGACCTGATGTGCTCTGCGCTGGCCGATGCGGGGCTTCCGCCGTCGATTCCGGCGGGAGCGTATTACGTGCTGGCCGATGCCTCGTCACTGCCGGGCGCAACCGCCAAGGAGAAGGCTCGGACGCTGTTGCGGGAGCGGGGCGTAGCGGCGGTGGCCGGAACGGCTTTCTTCACCGGAGGGCGCGGCGAGAATCTTCTGCGATTCTGCTTTGCCAAGCGCGATGAGGATTTGCAGCGGGCCTGCGATCTGCTTCGGGGAGGAGTTCGGGGGGGCCCCCCTGGTGCCGCCCCCCTCCCTTATGGTTTGTAACCGATTCATTCCAAATGTATGGTTTGTAATGGCAACAACATACTTGACTGAAGTATACTGGATTTGCCGTGACAGGGCAGGAGTAGAAATAGGCAAAGGTAATGACATGGAAGCGACCGGTATTTTCATAGCCATTTTCATAAGTCTTTTTATCGCCTTGTTCCTCCTGGTTATTGTCATGTCGGGAAAGCAATGGAGAGAAGCGGAGGAAAAGGCGCGAGCAAGCCGTCTCGCTGACGCTAAGATGGATGCAAGACTCCTGAGACTCAACCTCTGAGTCCAAACGCAGAAAAGCCCCAGATGCCAGTCCGGGGCCTTTGGGATTGATGGGCAATCTCAGTATAGCCGAGGTGTGCCCGTGCCTACTGCAAATAATGCCTACACAATGCGCGAATCAGATCGGACGCTTGAGTCTTATCGCCAATTGCTTGAAGAAGCCGAGTCGGATTGCGCGTCGGATAAATGACGAAAGGACTCTTCTTGCTCAATCACTTTCACATCTTCCTTCCATGGAAGCTCTACCCGGCGCCCCTCCTCGTTAGGGATTCGGTAATTGAGAAACGCCCCTTCGAGAGCCGCTCTCTTTGTCAGTAGGCTGTTGATGTACTGGCCTAGAGCTAACGCCATTTCCCTGTCTGTCATAATGGCCGAAATTATACGGCGGGGATCACTTGATGGTCCGCTTACGTTTCCTCTTTCGGTTGGAATGAAAGGCGATTGTATCTCCCGGTCTAAGTGTCGAGCGAGGATATACATCAGTATCAGCACACAATCTTCGCAAATCCGCTTCGTATAAGACTCCGCCAAGCTCCTGCTTTTTGCGGATGGAGCGGGTGAGTCGATCTAGATTCTTTCCCAATTTAGCGGGACTTCCGAGGCGCAGATAATTGAACGCCTCCCAAGCAAGCACATCCGCTGGTTGGGCGGCTGCCATTGTTTTGGGAACCCTATGGGGTGCGGGTAATCCGTCGCGCTTAAAAACCTGTTCAAGATCGCCATAATGCTTTGTCCCTTCCTCGACAAAGATGAGAAGGCGATCACCCTCACGAAAATTCTGCGATTGCCACACGTTGAGATGCTTGGCCAGAGCACGCGCTGCGAGAGCATAAGGCGCGCCGTGACATTCTTCCAATGAAAGCTCTTCGTTCACTCGCTTGTATGCCGAAATGTCGATACCGCAAACAAATGGCCATGAAGTATGAGCCTTAGTAATAGCCGCGAGAGTTCCTAGAATCTGA
>Ga0207021_1184_pt1 | contig 13410 bp, 10 predicted proteins | sample Alteio_BWMinCont_49_FD_153496 | JGI IMG/M metagenome (GOLD analysis project Ga0207021, IMG submission 153496) | Enriched cells from forest soil in Barre Woods Harvard Forest LTER site, Petersham, Massachusetts, United States -... | ecosystem: Environmental > Terrestrial > Soil > Temperate forest >... | reverse complement strand
TCACGATTCGTTTTTTCTCTTGCGCCGGATTTATTTGAGGTATGATAGCGAACTCGCACATCGTTATTTTTGAGAGAAAGCATGAATGCATCATTGGGATGCTTTTCTATAAGAGCGCAATCATGATCTGACATCTGTATGTTATGAAATTCCGTCGCTTCTCCGTTCCAATCGGTTATTGTGAATGATGAGCCAAGGTCATTTTTCTTATAATTTCTCAATGATCCGGCCATAACGGGAACGGGAATTGGATCGAGGGGACGATGAGAAGGAGCATCGGAAACGGCCTTTTTTATGAATTTCCCGACGGTTCTTGCCGAACTCTCTAAGACTCCTTCGGTAAAACCTACAATACCTCCGGCTATGCCTAGCGGCAGATTCGTAACGGTTAATATTTTTGTTAATGCGTCTAATTCGTCCGTATACTCGGGAATACTATGCCTTAACATTTTTAGCACATACTTTTTCGGAACAGATCCTAGTGCAAAGCCAAGAGCCGCTCTTCTACCAAAAAGAGAATCGTGGGTATCTAGCGATCTTACAATTCTTTCTTGAGATTTATTTAACGCTAACGATAAAATTTCATCATTGGGATATCGAGGTAGAACGTTCCAAGTATCTTGAGCGGGATTCTTTTGTACACGAATATATCTGTTGTCTTCGACGCCAATAATATATTTTTCTCTTCCGGCAGAAGGTAACATGTCTTGCATTTCTCGATAAAATTTTTTGCTCCATCTTCTCTTCTCATAAATTTTTGCTTCGAAAAATTCTCCGTCCCTTAACCATCGTGAGTGTGCCTTACCCTCTCGTAAGAACAATGGATAAAATCTTGAAACTCCATCTTTTCCGGCATTTCTGAAACATGCCTCTTTAGGTATTTTCCCATATGCATATTTGATTTCTTCACGTTTTAATTTTTGGTATGAATCAGAATTAAAAGGATTTTCCAAGGAGTTTCCAAGTAACTTCATCCTTTTCATGAAGCGTTGTGATTTTGAAAGTTTTTCTTTCTCATTGATGCTTAGCGCTTCACCGGTTGTATCGTTGTTGGGCATGGCAACCTAACCTCACTTACGTGCGTACATCCTTTTCTTTCGCAAAAATCTCAAGCAACTTCTGCTTGCTTTCCCTCAAAGTCCATCATCAGCGGCGATTGGATTAGAACGAGCGCCTCCTATTGGACAAGAAACCCTAATGCCCAGACAGTTGCTCTCCAAGGCGAACAAGCCTGGTCGTAGCGGGGTTGGGGCTCCAGGGGCCGTTGCGCTTGGAAAAACACGCACGGGCAATCCGGTTGCGCACACGCCGGCGAAGAGCCTCGCTCCGGCATTCCCCGCCGTGCTTCGCTGAAGTGGCTGCGACGTCCAGGATGGGCTAGGCAGGAAACCTCGAAACGAAACTCTTCACCTTATTGGGAATAAAGACGACTCTTAGAACGTCTTCAAGTATTCAATAAGCGCACGCTTATCCGCATCATTCAAACCCGGCTCGCCCACCGAATCCGGCGCGCCGGGCTCCACGTATCCCGTTCCGAAGTAGTGCCCGCGATTTACGATGAAGTCCGGACATTTGCTCAGCGAGAGCAACGGCTGCACAAGATTGCTCATCACCGCGCGCGCCTGTTCATCCGTAGCGTCATGCGGCAATTTCTTGAGATCGCCGTTAAGCTGCAAGAGCAAGCCGAATAATCGTTTCTTATACGCCAAACGCGCGAGCGGGTTGGGATCTTCGGAAAGCGGATTCAAGTTGCCGATGAGATCGATCGGCGTTCCCGCCGGAATAGGCCCGATCTCCACCCCCTTGTCGTTGAAAAGCCACGGCATGAGCGAGCGCAACGGCCCCACGAAGGTTTGCGCGGCGTCGGGCAAATAGCCGTAGGGAACCTGCACGAAGCTTCGCATCGTGGTGCGATCGATCGTTCCCGGTATTTTAGCGCCCAGCAACGAATCGTGCGCGCGCTTCTCCGGCCACAACATCTGATCGATCGAATCTTGGAAAGAACGCATCCGCGCGGCCGGCGAAGGACTCTGATCGAACGTTCCCACGGCGTTGTTCAACAAGAACGGCGCCGTGGACCACAAGCTGATCAACGAGGGCGGCCTCGTATAGCCGCGCCCACCCGCAGGCATGTGATACACATGCGGCGCGCCTGTGTAAGGATCGTACCACGTGATATCTCCCACCGAGGGAAGATCCTTGTACGATTGCGAGGAGAAATTATCCCAAATGTTTCCCGCGATCGCGTTGGTGGCGAGCGGGCTGCACGCGTTGGTGTGCAGCAAGGTCACCGGAACGCGAAACTCCGCCGAAAGATAATTTCCGTCGAGGAAATCTTTCGCGAGCACGATCGTACGCATCTTCTGCTTGAAATCCTCGGTCTTCGTCCAAGTCCAATACGTATTCCAGCAAACGAGGTAGCCTTTGCCGGCGCAACCCGAGGGGTCCAAACCTTCAGCGGGCTTGGGAAGTTTGCTTGAATGGCAACGCGCGCATGTGTCGGCGAATACGATCTTGCCGCGCGTGAGCACGGCGTTATCTCGCGTAAGATAGGCCGCCCCGCCCGGCGCGTCCTTAAGATAATGCGCCCCGGTGGTCTTTAGGAAAAACAACGCCGTATCAAGCGTTTGCGCTTCCGTCGCCTTATAGTACGCCGAATTCTTGCGCGCCGTCGCGATCTCGATAGGAGTGATGTGCTTGCCGCCCACCAGGGGATTGAAATGCAGCAGCCACTCTTCGCTAAACGTACCGATGTTGAGATACACGCGGTTGAGCGCGCCCAACGCGCCGACCGAATCGGAACCGTCTTTGAGCACGCGCGGCGTCCAGACCGTATCGGGCGCTTGATACAATTGCGTCAACGGCCCGGATTTCACGTAATCGTTGAATTGACGGTTATTCAGCCCGCCGCCCGCGAGCTTTTCCTTGCCCCAACGCGCGGCCGTCTCCAAACGCGGCCCCAACAAATACACCGCGTTCATCGTGCGCGGATTATTGATGTTGTCGGTGGAGACGAACGAGGTGTCCAGCGTTCCCGGACGCCACGTATGAAACAACTGATAAAAGAGATTCTTCTGATCCGCTTCCCACGAGAAGATACGATCCACCCAGAAATACTGCGCCCCCACGTTCGAACTCAAATCAGCCCATTGCGGATGCTCGGGGTCCGCCGGCGGATGCAACGGATTGGGGCCCACATGGCAAAATCCGCACGACATGCCCACACGATACGGCTTCACCAAATGCTTGTCGTTGTAGTACGCGGGATCATTGTAATACCGCACGGAATCCCATTGTTTCGCCGCCGCTTCGTTAAACGCCGGATTGGTGAAAAGGCGCAGCCCCACGATGCCGGTGGGATAGCCGTAATACGAACCCACCTCCACGTTCTTACCGCGCGCGCCGGTGCGTACGCCCGGATATTTCTCCGCGTTTTCAAACGGATCGGGAGGGCAGTTCGCCGAGCGCCGATCCAGCCAAAGCCCATATCGCTTGGGATCGGGGCCCGTCGCCTGCTCAAAACAAGGTTCGTTCACCAAACCCAGATACGACCAGCGATTATCGCGATTCGCCTTGAGGCCGGGATGCGAGGAGATCGTCTTGAGCATATCCATCATGCCGACGCCCACGGCGTTCATCTTATCCCAAAAAAGATCGTTCCCGGCGGTCCACACAATCCACGTGTTGCGCCCCTTCACCTCCTCGGGCGTAAGAGCCGCTCCGCCGTCCATGGCGTGAAAATAGTCTTCATCGGCCGCGTGAAACGTATCGGCCGTACGGCCGGCGGCAAGCGCTTCATCCAAAACGTGACCGGGCTTGGGAGCCTTGAGATAATCGACGAACCAAACGCCTCCCACGATCACGGCGATAACGACCAGAAGGCTCACGATGCGACGGCCCATGATTATGCGTTTCCTTTCCCGATGAAATACCCGAAAGCGCGAAGACTCGGCAGAAAAAAGTACGCCGCGCCGCGCACGGCGACAAAATGCGGCATGCTCCGCAAGCAGCGCGCGACGCCGCCGTCGCGCGGAATCGTGAAAGCGTCCGTGCTTAAACCGCCGGCGATCGGCAAACGATTGCCCAACAACGGATCGCTCTCCCCGGTCATGCCGTTAAACTTGGAGCTCATCATCCAAGCGTTTTGCACGAATTCAAACTGACGCGAAATATTCGCGTTAAGGCATAGAAAACGCAAACCGCGCTCGGCGTCGTCGGGCGGCGCGGGCAGCAACGCGTCCGCCGGCGTAAGCTTCGGGCCATATTCGCGGCCGCGCCGCAACAAACGATGAAAACGAACCGACGAGATTACATCCCCGCGAAAGCTCTTCCGCGCGAAACCCAGCATCTCGCCCACGCGCGCGATCAATCCGCTCGGACGGTCGACATAATCCGCGTTGCGCGGATTCGCTCGGCGAACGTGCGCGCCGAAGGGGCAACGCGCGCCTTGCGGATCGCCGTCGTAGGTGTATTGATTCAGGCGAACGTGCTCCGGGTCCGTCCCAACCCCGGGAATAGACCGTTCCCGAATCGGCAACAACGGGTCGCCTGCGCGCTTACGCCCCACCAACAGCGCCGCGAGCGCATCTTGATCGTCGGATTGCCCGCCCGCTTGACTTTGGACATACCGCCAAAAACCACGAACGTCTTGCCGCAAACTACGCATCACGAGGTACGTGCCGTTGCGGCCGAGATCTTTTTTCCCGGGCGCGTCTTGCGCGTCGGCCAACGCCGCGCTCGCGGCATCGGCCGCGAGCACGGGGCGTTCGGTATACTTTCCGTATTCGTTTTTATAGCCCAAGAGAAATTCGCCGAGCGCAACCACGTTCTCATAGGTCACCTTATCGCCCACCACATTGCGCGCGAGATCCCAATCCGGCTGCGGTTGGCTAACGCCGTCCATGAATCCGAACTGTTCGAAGCCTCCAAGATCGGAGGTGTCAAGGCAACACACCTCTTCAAACGCCGCGTTCCAGCCCTGCCCAAGCAGGCTTTGCCGCAACCCCTCCAAACGCCCGGGCTCGGCGAAGAGCATCACCATCACATGCGCCGCCCTCGCGCCCGCGCCCCATTCCCATTGCGAGGGAGCATCGGAACCCACGTCGCCCAAGCGCCGCAAGCGATTCTCATCGCCCGCCGCCCCGGTGAGAAATTCGGTGGAAAATCCCTCAACCGCACGAGCGGGAACTCCAAGCGCCCGCAAGCCTTCCGCCGTGAAGGCAACCTGCACGGCCGTGGGCGGCGGCGGCTTTATCTCAAGCGCGCTCGCAATCGGCGCGCCGGCCAACCAACTCCGCGCCGCAGCGGCGTCGCGAATGCGAAGTACGTAATAGCACCCTTCGGTCATGTGCTTGTAGCCGAAGCGCACCAAGCCTTGCACGTCGGCGTAGTCGATTGATCCACGCGTATCGTTCATAACAAGGCCGCCCATTCCCGCGCTTGCCGATCCGTCAAAACTTCCGCCTCCACGCCCTCTCGAAGGCGTAGGTTACGCTCCAGATCCACCGCCGTCAATCCCGGATGGGGATTATACCAAACCTGCGTCGGCATTTCATGGCGGCGCAGAAACTGCTTAAATTTTTGCTCGTCTTTCGCTCCGCCGCACAGGAGAAAACGCGTTCGCGGATACCCCACGCCGTTGCTGAAAACGGCGTTAAGCCCGAAACCGACCTTATTGATGAAATCATCCATATAACTCTCAAGGCTGCCGTCGTAATTGCTGGCGAAAAACATGCGTTTCTTACCATCAAGAAACACCCAGCGCGCAAAATGAATGCTGCGCACGCGCGCGAGCCTGCCGCGCGTATAGATATGCCGCGCGGTGTAATCCAGCAGCAGTAAGGCGAACTGCGTAACCCAACGCCGAACCAAGCCCGGCTTTATACTCCCCATCGCGCTAAACGCGTTGGTCACGTCATGATCTTCCAAAACGCCGAGTTTCTCGGAGTACTCCTCGTTCACCCGAAAACAAATCTCCGCATCGGTTTTCTCTAAACACCACAACCGAACGAGAACGATCGCCCCGACGAAGATAAGCAACGGAGACGCGAACAACAAGAGCAACGGAACGCCGACCAAATGCATGATATCGCAAAGCTTCCACACCCACGGCGTGGGTTGCTCCGGTGAAAATCGCAGCCGCCCGGCCGCCGTTTCCTCCTTCACAAACGCCCGCACCGCCGCATGCGTTTCTTGCGCCGATTGAGCCGCGAGCGCGCCCGCATTATCGCGAACATAACCCTGAAGCGCCTCATGCAATGCGGCGTCTTCGTACACGCCGCGCAACGTGCGCCCGGTCCAATTCACGTATGAAGCGGAGGAGGGTTGCCCGTGCTCACGCATCCAGCGTACGAGATCTGTATCAACCGCGAAGCCTTCGCAACACGAAAAAATCGCGCGCAAGCCTTTTTCCGCATGCGCGGCAAGGCCCGCGAGAAAAGCCTGCGCATCACCGTCCACATCGCCGAGAAAGGCGAGATACAACGGATACTCGCGGCGCGGCAAGCCGTAAACTTCAATATCGTCAAGCGTCTTATCGTCTAAAATAACAAGCCGCGAGAAATGCAACGCGTCAAACCGGCTAAAGGGAATAAGCGCGTTGCTCGGATTCACCCGCCCGGGGGCATCGTTCATAGACGCGAGCAAACGGCGCAATTCATCCTCACGCCGCCGATCGATCGCCGCCAAAATCATAAAACTCGATTGCGGAATCATACAACCCGTAAATGCGTACAAACGTCCAAGCAACACCTCAACCCAGGTAGTGCGTCCGGCGTGAGCCGGCGCCGCTCCGTCGGGGCTTCAAGTTTTTCGCGGAGCCCTGGAAGAGCGGGAGCGAAAAATTGTAAGTAGCGATTTTCCATGGATGGAAAATCGCGGGCGGGCCCGACGGAGCGGCGCCGGCTCACGCCGGACGCACGGCAAGCATTCCTACCTACGAAGAAAATTGCAAAGCGAAGTCGATCGTAGCCTTCTTCTCCCAGAACACTTTCCCCAAGTACAACCCCGGCGCAATTAAGCGAATCTCATCACGGATCCACTGCGCCACGAACGATGTCTTGGAGTAATCCAAAACGATGCATTCCTTCTGATCGTACCAGCTCTTGTCTTTATACACGTGCGCCACGATGGCGTTCAAGCCGAACGGCGAAATGCGGTTGGTCAGCGTACCGTGTTCCGCATTGAACGTCTTGCCTTTCCAGGCGAAGATGTTCACAATCTCCGCGATTTCATGACTAAACACGGTTCCCGGCGCGATAAGCGCGGTGCCCTGCGCTTCGCCGTTGGGAATGGGGCCGCTCGGGCTTTTCCCGAACAGCTCGTCGAGTTGCGCTTGGCTCATCTTGAGGAGCTGCGCTCTGTCTAAGGTCACGTTGTTCACAGCCATGCGGGATGCTTGCCTTCCTACACGACAATCCCCTTCGGCCGCACCGTCTCCGCGCAACGCCGCGCGCGTTCGCACGCTTGCTCGACATCGCTTCCCGTCGCGAGCGCCACGCCCATGCGCCGCTTCACGAACGACGCGGGTTTCCCGAATAAGCGCAGATCGCTGCACGGCACGCGCAACGCTTGCGCGACGCCCTCGAACACGACGCCTTCGGCTTCCACGCCGCCGTAAATAACGGCGCTCGCCCCGGGTTCACGTAAACGCACGTCCACCGGCAGCCCTAAAATCGCGCGCGCATGCAACTCGAACTCGTTTTGGCGCTGCGTGCATAACGTCACAAGCCCGGTGTCGTGCGGACGCGGGCTCACCTCGGAAAACCATACCATATCTCCGGCCACGAAAAGCTCCACGCCGAATATGCCGCGCCCGCCCAATTCCGTGGTCACTTGCTCGGCGATCTCGCGCGCGCGGCGCAACGCTTCGGGCGACATCGCCTGCGGTTGCCTGCTTTCCACGTAATCGCCGTGCACTTGCGTATGCCCGATGGGTTCGCAAAAATACGTTTTGATGCGCCCGTTCTCATCAAAAGCGCGCACGGTGAGCTGCGTGATCTCATACTCGAAGGCGATGCGCCCTTCAACAATCACCCGCCCATGATTCACGCGGCCGCCGTTCGCCGCATACTCCCAGGCGGCCTCAAGCTCATCCGCACGCGTCACATACGACTGCCCCTTGCCCGAAGACGACATCACCGGCTTCACAAAACAGGGCAGCCCGATACGTACGACGGCTTCACGCAACTCCGCCGAACTTCCGGCGAACGCATAAGGCGAAGTAGGCAATCCCAACTTCTCGGCGGCCAAGCGACGGATGCCCTCGCGATGCATCGTGAGTTGCACGGCGCGCGCGGTGGGGATGATCTCGGCAAGCCCTTCGCGTTCGATCTCCGCGAGCGCGTCCACGGCGATCGCTTCAATCTCCGGCACGACGAACGCCGGGCCCTCGCGCTCGATCACCGCACGCAACGCCGCCGCATCGGTCATATCGATCACGTGCGCGCGATGGGCGACTTGCTGCGCGGGCGCGTTCGCGTAACGATCCACGGCGATCGTCTCCACCCCCAAGCGTTGCAACGCGATGACGACTTCCTTACCGAGCTCCCCCGCTCCCAAGAGCATCACGCGCACGGCGCCGGGGCTCAGCGGCGTGCCGATCGTTATGGAGGCGGGATTCGAGGCAAGAGCGTTCATCGCCGCAAGCATCCGCGCGAAGCTTGCCCTATCCTTCCAAAACGGCAAGAATAAGCCATGTCGTTTCGGAAATTCGCTCTAGGCGCATGCATCGCGTTCTTGTTTGTTGTTTTGATCGCGCGGCCGGAGAGCCGCCCGCAAAACCTCATGCGTGATTTTAACGCGTTCTATTGCGCGGGGAAAACGATCGCGCAACACGCCGACCCCTACCGCAATGAGCCGCTCGGCGCATGCGAACGCTCGGAGCCCAGGCCCGATTTCTTGGAGAGCGGCCCCGCTTCTCTCGCCGTTCCCGCGCCGTTGCCGGGGTACGCGCTCGCGCCGTTCGCGCTGCTCGCGCTCTTGCCTTACGGCCTCGCCGCCGGCGTGTGGACGTGCATGCTTCTCGCGAGCTTCGCCTTGACGATCCATTGGTTGCGCGCGCTGACGACGCTGCCGCTTTACGCGATCGTCGCCTCGCTCGCGCTCTCGGACGGCTACGTGGGGGTAACCCTGGGGCAAATCGCTCCGCTAGCAATTGCCGCCGCCGTCGGCGCCGCGTATGCGATCGCGCGCAAAAAAACGCTTCTCGCCGCATGCGCCGGGGCGACGGCGATGCTGGAGCCGCACATCGGCTTACCGGCATGCATAGCCTTAGCCGCGTTTCGCCCGCGAACGATCGCTCCGTTAGCACTACTCGGCACGCTATGCGCCTGGCTTTCGCTCGCGCTTCTCGGAGCGCAAGAAAACATCGAATATTTCACAAGTGTGATCGGCTCGCACGCGCTCTCCGAAACGCTCAACGTCAAACAACTAAGCCTGACCACGCTGCTCGCGCACGCCGGCTTTCCGGCGCTTCTAGCCGTACGCATCGGAACACTTTGGTACGCGGCGATGATCCTCGCCGGCATTGCGATCGGGCGCCGCACGGCCCGCCGCCTAGAACGCCCCGCGCTCGCCGTCCTCTTGCCCGTCGCCTTCGCCATGATCGGCGGACCCTTCGTCCACATCGCCCAAATCGCGGCCGTTCTTCCAGCCGCGTTGCTTCTCGCCGACGCGCCCCCAAAAAGCAAAATCGCTGCAATAAGCATCATGCTCCTCGCCGTTCCCTGGCCGCAGTTCGCCACGCTCGGAACAAGTTTTCCAATCTTCGCGGCGCTTACCGCAGGAACGCTCGCGTTTTATCTCCTCCCCGCTACGCCCACGTGGAGAATCATGCCGCCGCTGCTCACGCTTGTTCTCACGCAAATGCCCACGCAACTCTTAACGCCGATCGCCGATCCGAGCGCGCGGCTACGCGTTCTCTACGATCCGCACGCGCTCGCGCAAACAAGCTGGAGCGCGTATGTTGCGCTAGTCGGCACGCAAAACAACGCGGCTTACGATCTCGCGCGTATTCCGACGTTGCTTGGGCTTGTGAGTTTTTTGTACGCGGTTTGCCGGATCATGCAAGCAAAACGCATCCCGGATCCGCAAAAAGCGCATCCGCGTCAAGGATAAGATCCTCATACCCCGGCACGTGATGCTTACCCGACGCGGGGAACCTTTTAACGCCGTCGGCATGATGAAACGCGATTTCTCGCTTTTCCGGATACACGACGATGACGACTCGGCTCCCATGCGCGAGATACAACGCGATTTTCTCGGCCAAACGTTTTTTCCGATCGCTCGGCGACCAAATCTCCACGGCGATATCAGGCGAGAAACGCGGCCGCTCGCGCGCGTCTTTGGGCGCATCAAGCGGCCATCGCACATTGGCGACATAGGAAACGTCGGGCAAGAGCGACGACGGCCTCGCTTCCCCTCTCACAAAGTAAAAGCGCGTTTCCGTCATGACCGTGCCTCGCGTTCCCGCCCAATCATCCAACCAACGACCAAGAAGAAGCTGCAAGCGGCTATGTATCGGTTTCGGGCTCACCTTGGGAGCCAAACTGCCGCGAACCGATTCGATATACGGCTTCTCGTCGTCCGGGAAATACAACGACCGAGGAATACGCGGGATAGGGGTATGAGCAAGCATGTTTTCACGCTTACCTTATCACGCGAAATCGGAAAACAACAAGAGCCCGGGAGGGCCCGGGCTGGAGCTGCCGGTGGGGATTGAACCCACGGTCTCGTCCTTACCAAGGACGTGCTTTACCGCTAAGCTACGGCAGCGCTCCGGCTGTTTGGAGCGGGTGGCGGGAATCGAACCCGCGACATCAGCTTGGAAGGCTGAGACATTACCACTATGTAACACCCGCTCGGTATGCTGGTGGGCAGGGCTGGATTTGAACCAGCGTAGCGCTTTCGCGCGCCGAATTTACAGTCCGGTGCCTTTAACCACTCGACCACCTACCCATACCGGCGACGACCTAGATGTGACGGCCGACGGAAAAATTCCTACCAGGGCGTTCTAGAAGCGGAGCCGACGGCCGGAATCGAACCGGCGACAGGCAGTTTACAAAACTGCTACTCTACCAACTGAGTTACGTCGGCCTAGCGCCATCCTTATGACTTCAGGCCTCGAAAAACCTTGATTTCACGGGGAAAACCTCGAAGATTCGTTCCCTGTCGTATACTAGCTCATACTACCCCATTTCCCCCTCGGCGGCGATTTGCTCACATTTGCTCACGGAGCCGCCGAACCCGGACAGAACGGACTTCGCAACACCGCTAACCGCCTCACGCCCCATACCCGCTATCACGTGAGCATACGTCGAGAGCGTTAAGGTGGCTGAAGCATGCCCCAACAAAGCGGACACCTCTTTAATTGAAGTTCCGTTCGTCAGAGCCAACGAGGCGAAGGCATGGCGAGAGTCGTGAAACCGGAACCCCGCAAGCCCGGCATTCCGCGTCATGACGGAAAACTGTCTGCTAAAGGTATCCGGCGGCCAAGGCACACCGCTTTCCTCACAGAAAACGAGGTCTTGATCGACATAAGACGCGCCGAACCGAGCACGCTGCTCGCCCTGCCGTGCTTTATGCTCCCGAAGAATCTCCAGAAGCTCGTCCGCAGCGGGCAATACCCGCCGTGAAGAACGAGATTTTGGAGCCTTGAACCGTATCCCATGTCTACGCGTCTGCTCCAATGCTTCCGTAACCACAATCCGTCCGCGTTCAAAGTCCACGCCCCTCCATTTAAGAGCCAACAACTCGCCTCGGCGAAGTCCCGTCAGGGCTGCTACGAGAACCGGAATCTCCAGCCTCGTACCGCGTACCATCTCAATGATCGTACGCACCTGCTGAGCACTCAACGGAGGAAGCTCCTTTCTCTCAACCTTGGGAGAGGGTACGCTTTCAGCGACATTCTCCTTGACGACGCGAAGCGTTTTCTTCGCATAGTTTAGAGCAGCGGAGAGCACCCGATGCACGTGCAAGCACGTCTGCCCCGACAAGCCGCGTGAACGTATCTGAGCGTAAGCATCCACAATATGCCTCGGCGTTAGTTTGGACAAGGGAACCGTTCCAAGCGCCGGGATAAGGTGCAACCGAATGTTCGTTTCGTAATACTCCCACGTCGTGGCGGAGATTTGGTGCTCGTTATCCTCCAACCACGTCTTGAGAAGATCGGCGACGGTGAGGCTACGATCATCCGTCCATTCGCCGCTATCAAACGCTCGGAGAATCTCCCGCTCTCGTCCTTGAGCCTCCGCTTTCGACATTTCGCCGATACGGATGCACTTCTGCTTACGTTCCCCATCCGGCCTCCGTAGTTCAATGGTCGTATACCACACACGACCGCGTTTTCGTAGGTATCCTTTCATCTATACAGCCTCCAAATTCACTTGAAGGCGGTAGGCAAAGGATCAATTTCTCGCTTAGGAGCGAAGACCTTCGCCAAGGCCGATTTCGCGATGCGAGTTCGGCGTTGGCCGAAGTTCATGCTTGGAACGAATCCAAGACGAACGGCTTCGTACATGCCGCTACGCGGAACTCTTGCGAGGATTGCCGCTTCTTCAACGGTTAAGATCGCCGGCGCGTTTTCCCACGTCAACTCCGACACGTTTTTTCTCATACATCACCCGGCAATCGCAAACGGACCCGTGATAAACGATCACGGGACGAAACATGAATCTTCACGTGAACCTCCAAATGAGAAAAGCCCCCGGCAACATCGCTGCTTGGAGGCTTTTCATACGCATTTTTTTGCGGGTGAAACCCGCGTACATTCGTACACGCAGATTATCTCGTAAAAGCCGCTACGGCGCAATCACTCAAAGTATCGTAAAATTGCTCTCGGTTTCCTCGAAGCCGCCTGCGGCCGTAATCAGCAGGGAGGTTCGAAGAGAAAAATATTCGGCATCCCAATGTCCGGTGTTCCTCGGCAGCGGACATTATATCGAGAGATTGTTTTCTTTCTTCCTCACCGTCTTGATGGGGCACGAGGAGCAATTCGATGCGCAACAATAAATCTTCGAGCGCCTATTCTTCTACTCTCCTTGCGCCTTTCAAGATTTTCGCGAATGTTCCCTAAACAAAGAAACCCCACGCGAAGGCTTTATCGCGTAGGGTTCCACCAACATTATTATGCGGGTAAAAATTGCCCGCACATTTGTACGCCCATTATCTCTCATCAAGAACAAAAAATCAAATTTATATGTCTCTATATTTTTCTATCCGGGCCCACTAATATTTTTTCTAGGACGAGGCAAACGTACGGCACAAGGTGTATACCTCTTCCCAAGATGCCTTCCCAGCGATATACCCCGGAGCAGCGTCGCAACGCCTCCCCGTCGGCAAAAATCACAGGTCGAACACTTCGCATAACGGGGACTTTAGACCTGAATGTTGCTTCGATGGTTTTTGAGCATA
>Ga0207021_1173_pt1 | contig 13576 bp, 16 predicted proteins | sample Alteio_BWMinCont_49_FD_153496 | JGI IMG/M metagenome (GOLD analysis project Ga0207021, IMG submission 153496) | Enriched cells from forest soil in Barre Woods Harvard Forest LTER site, Petersham, Massachusetts, United States -... | ecosystem: Environmental > Terrestrial > Soil > Temperate forest >... | reverse complement strand
AGCGCGGGCCGATAAAGACAAAGCCCGATTGTTCAACGCGCTCGGCGAAGTCGGCATTTTCCGACAAAAAGCCGTAACCCGGATGAATCGCCTCGGCGTCGGTCACTTCAGCGGCGCTGATGATGGCGGGCATATTCAGGTAACTGAGAGCCGAAGGCGCCGGGCCGATGCAGACCGATTCGTCGGCGAGCTTGACGTATTTGGCTTCGCGATCGGCTTCAGAGTGAACGACCACGGTTTTAATGCCCATTTCGCGGCAAGCGCGCTGGATACGCAACGCTATTTCACCACGATTGGCAATGAGAATTTTTTCAAACATAGGAAGGAGTGCCTGACGACGTTATTAGGATAGAGGCGCAGTTAAGCGTCTTGAGACTGCGCGACGTTCGAACTTGAGCGAGCGGGCGCATGTCACTTACGCTTGTCACTGACGCATGTCCATGAGTTAAGCAATCACAAATAACGGTTGACCAAACTCAACCGGCTGGCCGTTTTCAACCAGAATCTGCTTGATAACGCCCACGGAATCAGCATCAATCTCATTGAGCAATTTCATCGCTTCAATAATGCACAAGGTATCGCCTTCCTTGACGCTGGAGCCGATTTCGACAAATGGCGGCGATCCCGGGGGGGAGGAGCGGTAGAAAGTGCCAACCATCGGTGATTTTACAATATGGCCTTGTATTTCGGCCGGCGCATCGCTAACGGCAGGGGCTGGTGCGCTCGGCGCAGCAGCATATTGTGGGGCATAGTGCGGCATGCCTTGCGGCTGCATCATGACCATTTGGTTTTGCGGGGCAGTACCGGACTTGACAATCCGTACCTTGCTTTCCCCTTCAGTCACTTCGAGTTCGGCGATGTCCGATTCAGCAACCAGATCAATCAGCGTCTTGAGTTTTCTTAGATCCATGTGAGGTCCCTTGGAATTTAATTTTGAATTTAATTTTTATAGTGCGAATGGGTATCTCGGCAATTATAAGCTAATTGCAAGGAGATGACGGGAATTAAAGTCTTTTTAGCGAAAATTCAATTGCAGCGCGGTAGCCTTCACTACCCAATCCGCAAATGACTCCCACTGCAATTTCAGACAAGTAAGAATGCTGCCGAAACGCTTCGCGACGATGCACGTTTGAAATGTGCACCTCAACAAAAGGTATGGCCACGGCAGACAATGCATCGCGCAAGGCGACGCTGGTGTGGGTTAAGCCTCCAGGATTGATGACAATCGCGTCCACGCCATCTTGCCGAGCCAAGTGGATGCGATCTATCAACGCGCCTTCATGATTGCTTTGGAAGCAGCTCAAGCGGGCGCCAGCGCCTGCAGCTTGTGCCTCTGCGGCGCGTTCAATATCGTTCAGTGTCACTGATCCGTATACCTCAGGCTCACGCGAACCTAGCAGGTTCAGGTTGGGCCCATTGATCAGAAGAATATTTTTTGCCATGTAAATGCAGCTCGGATTAACGAGGATGCGCGCATTTTGCCGCTAAATGTCGTCGCTTGGCAAGAAAAAATCTCGCAAATAATTAAAAAGAAGCAAGATCGTGCTTCACTTCATCCATCTTCAAACTACCGATATAGGTCTTTTTTATTTGCCCGTTTGGGCCAATCAAGACGCTAAACGGCAACCCTCCGGCCGCATCGCCAAGTTTACGCAGCAGGGCTGAGCCGGAAGTATCGGCTACGTATAAAGGGTAGCTGATTTTATATTTTGTTGAAAATTCCTGGATGTTCGCGGCAGAATCGATGCCGATGCCAATTATTTGCATATTTGCAATCTTGCTATCGGTTTGCAATGCGGACAACTCAGGCATCTCTTGAACGCAAGGGTGGCACCATGTTGCCCAAAAATTCACTAAAAGGATTTTACCTTTCCACTGAGCAAGTGGTTGCGGCTGATTTTTCAGATCTGGTATCGAAGTAGCAAAGAAATCGCGCGCTGCTACCCCTTGCGGAACTTCAGCCTGGGCGTGTTGATTGCCAAAATAAACGCCTAATGCTGTAAATAGAATGGCGATGACGCCAGATAAGAGGAAATTTCGCTTCATGGTGTGGTTTCTTCCGCAATGAGTTCGCGTATCGTATCAGCATTGGCCCGCTCCGAGCGCCTTTCTGTCCCGCTTTTCAATGAGTTACGCATATCATCGATTTCATATAGGGCCAGGTGAATTCCCTCGTTCTGCCACATGAAGCTCACTGTTTCGACCGACTTGGTGCGATTGCCAAAATGAACGGATTCGGAAATTTCAAAGTTGATATTCTTGTTGATTAAATAAATTTCAACGTCTTTTGCGCTGTCGGAAAACAAGTGGAGATGGATATCCGAATGTTCACCAGCGGTTCCATTCAACACCGCGCCGGTCAAATAAGGTCGGAATTGCGCCAATTCTTCCATTAGTTTCAACGCCAGTTTGCGCAGATGTAATAACCGGGCCGGCTGACTATCACCAAAGAACAGTTGATTGTAAATGCGCACTTCATCTTCAATTTGGGCATTATTTGGCAATATATCGCTTCCTGCCTTGCGATCGCCAAGGATTTGCCTGGCAGCTTTGCGCTTGGCAGTATGGTAGTCGCTGCCGTCTTCCGCAATCATGCGCGCTGCGGCAGCGGCGATTTCACCGCGTAGCAGGTCGATATCGGATTGAAAAGCTGACATGTGAAGAGTCCTGACTACTTTTAGAGGAAATCGGCACTATGTAGAAAACCAGTATGATGCGGGTCGGGTAAAATCGCGCTATTGAATTTTTCAAATTGTACAATGCATATCCACATCCTTGGTATTTGCGGCACATTTATGGGCGGGCTGGCAGTATTAGCCAAACAGGCAGGGCACACGGTTACCGGCTGTGACGCCAACGTCTATCCGCCCATGAGCACGCAGCTAGAAGCGCAGGGCATCAAGCTGATCGAAGGATTTGGCCTGGAGCAGATCGACTTGCGGCCGGATTTATTCGTCGTTGGCAATGTCGTTTCACGCGGCAATCCGCTGATGGAGGAAATTCTCAACCGGAATTTACCTTATACCTCTGGGCCGCAGTGGATAGGTGAACACATACTGTACGATAAATGGGTGCTGGCGGTTGCCGGTACGCATGGTAAAACAACAACTTCCTCCATGCTCACGTGGATTCTCGAAGACGCCGGCTACCATCCCGGATTTCTGATTGGTGGTGTGCCCCTGAATTTCGGGATTTCAGCGCGTTTGTCAGGCGCCGAGGCGAACTCAAGCTTTTTCGTTATCGAAGCGGATGAGTATGACACTGCGTTTTTCGACAAGCGCAGCAAGTTCGTGCATTACCGCGCCAAAACTGCGATTTTGAACAACCTGGAATACGACCACGCCGATATTTTCCCGGATCTGGGTGCGATAGAAACGCAATTCCACCACTTGGTGCGCACCGTGCCGGGAGTCGGACGCGTGATCGTCAACGCGCAAGAAGAGGCATTACAACGCGTGATCAAGCGCGGTTGCTGGAGCGACCTCGAATGGTTCGGTGATGACGATGCTGCTTGGTCCTTGAACGTGCAGAGCGACGACAGCTTTGAAGTGTTGTTCCACGGCGAATCGCAGGGCAGCGTAAACTGGTTACTAAGCGGCCAACATAACCAGATGAATGCGCTGGCAGCCATTGCTGCAGCCCGTCATGTCGGCGTGCTGCCGGCGCAAGCCATTACGTCGTTGTCGCGCTTCGTCAACGTCAAACGGCGCATGGAGGTGCGCGGCATCGTCAACAATATTACTGTATATGACGATTTCGCCCATCATCCAACTGCAATTGCCACCACGATTGCCGGTCTACGCAAGAAAATTGGCAGCGCGCGCATTCTAGCGGTACTAGAGCCACGCTCGAATACGATGAAATTGGGCACCATGAAAAGTGCGCTTCCTGGCAGCCTTTACGAAGCGGACCTGGTTTTCGGCTATGGCGCCAAGGGCAGTGGTAAAGAAGCTCTCGGCTGGAATCTGGGCGAAGCCTTGCTGCCACTCGGAGAAAAAGCCAGCGCGTTCGACGAATTGGATAGCCTGGTGCAAGCCATCACTTCTGCGGCGCGGTCGGGCGATCATATACTGGTCATGAGCAATGGCGGTTTCGGCGGCGTGCATCGCAAAATACTGGATGCGCTGACCACATGATCTTGTACTTGCATGGATTTCGCTCGTCTCCGCTATCGTTCAAGGCACGTATGTTAGGTGAACGGATGCGCGCGCTCGGTTTGGCGCAACACTATCAATGCCCGCAGTTGCCAGCTTCGCCGAAAGCGGCGATCGAACTGGCGCTTAGCGTGGTTCGGGATATTCCCGCCTCCGAGCTGACAGTGATTGGTTCGTCGCTTGGCGGCTATTACGCCAACTGGCTGGCAGAGGAAATGGGATGCCGTGCCTGCCTATTGAACCCGGCAGTACAACCTCCACGCGATCTGGAGAAATACGTCGGTGTGACGACTGCCTATCATTCGGACGACGTGTTTGAATTCAAAGCTGAATACATTGACGAATTGAAAGCCTTATCCGTAAGCAGGATCACGCTGCCGGAGCGTTATTTCCTGATCGCGGCAACCGGCGATGAAGTCCTGGATTGGCGTGAAATGGCGCGTCATTATGCCGGTGCGCGGCAACTCGTGATCCAGGGTAGCGATCACGGGATTTCCGATTTTCACGACCATGTCGACCAGGTATTGGAATTTAGCGGCGCGCGGATTGGGAACGGCTCTTGACGAAATACGCTGTGGCCACGGCAAAGTGGGTTAGCCATGTCAATGGCGTCAATGCGCCGAAAAACATGCAGAATTGGCTGACCGACCGCGTATCATTGACCGTGAAACTGATTGCACATAGTCAGAACTTTCGTGTTCAGCGCCTGGTCCAACAGCGCGCGCGCTGCTTTGCTGATGAATTTTCGATGGTGGGATTGCAGCGGCGCAATTGCGTGCAGGAGCGCGACGTGCTGCTGCGCTGTGACGCAAAGCCGGTCGTGTTTGCCCATACCGTCGTACCGCTGACGGCCAGCGCAACCGATTGGCCGTTTTTCAGTTCGTTGGGCGAGCGCTCGCTGGGGACGACCTTGTTTGGCGACCCGTTGGTGAAGCGCGGCGCGTTGCAATATGCCCGCCTGCCGATGCAACATCCACTACAGGTGCGCGCGCGCGCGGTGGTCGGGAAAGAAATGGAAGTTGGCCTGTTATTTGCGCGCCGTTGCTTGTTCAGACGCAAAAAGGGGCTATTGCTGGTGACGGAAGTGTTCCTGCCGGCAATTGCCGATCTAGGATTGCGATTAAACGTGCCCGATACAAAGACATCGTTATAGAGCGTGAAATGATCAAACAAGCTGCGGTCAAACAATCGTGCGATCATGCTTATAATTAATTAACAACGCAATTAACAACGCAATTGGCAAAATAATCAATGAATCTATTTTTTGAAGAATCTGGCGACTTTAAAGCTGGCGCAGTGCTGTCTCAACAAGGTGAAGCTTACCAAGTGGAGATGCAAAGCGGAAAGCGCACCAAGGTCAGGGCCAAGGATGTGCTGCTGCAATTTACCGCACCGACACCGGCTGAATTATTGGACGACGCGCACAGGATCGCCGACGAAATCGAATTGGATTTTCTGTGGGAAGTTGCGGGGCAGGAAGAATTTGCATTTGGCGATTTGGGCACGGAATATTTTGGGCGCGCGCCCCAGCCGGCGCAAGCCGCTGGACTATTACTGAGATTACATACCTCACCAATTTATTTTTACAAAAAAGGGAAGGGCCGTTACAAGGCCGCCCCCGAGGCAACGCTGAAGGCGGCGCTGGCGGGTGTCGAAAAGAAACGTCAACAAGGGTTGGTGCAGGCACAATACGTCACCGAATTGAAGTCAGGACATTTACCGGACGCCATGCGTCCATTGGCTTTGCAATTGCTATTCAAGCCGGACAAAAACAGCATCGAATACAAGGCGCTGGATACGGCATGCAATGAATTGCAAACCTCGCCGCAAAACCTGTTGTTGACGGTAGGCGGGATAGCGTCGCCGCACCAATTGCATTTATCCAGATTTCTGTTTGAGCACTTTCCGAAAGGCACCGGATTCCCGGCCATCGCAATCCCAGTGGCGCCGAGCTTGCCGGTCGCTGACGTGCAAGCCTTTTCGATCGATGACGTCACCACGACGGAAATCGACGATGCCTTTTCCGTCGCGCGGCTGGCCGATGGCAATATTCGGGTCGGGATCCATATCGCTGCGCCCGCCCTGGGAATCCGGCGCGGCGATGCCATCGATAATATCGCCAAGCAACGCATGTCCACCGTCTACATGCCGGGCGATAAAATCACGATGTTGCCAGATGCGCTGGTGCAATCGTTTACGCTGGCCGAAGGCAAGACTTGCCCGGCGGTCAGTCTATATGCAACCTTGAATCCAATGGATTGGTCGGTGATTTCCACTGAAACCAAGGCGGAGGCCGTGCCGATCGCCAATAACCTGCGCCACAATGATCTGGATTTGCTGGTTACCGAAGAGAACCTTGCCAATAATGCCGGCGAGTATCCGCGCAAGGATGACATCGCGTTGCTGTGGCAATGGGCGCTGGTGCTGGAACGCGGTCGCATGGTGAAACGTGAGGGTTTTGGCTTGCGCCCGGAACAAAACAATCGGGTCGACTTCAATTTTTATGTCGAAGACGATGTGGTGTCGATCGTGCGCCGCAAGCGCGGTGCGCCGCTCGATAAAATCGTTGCCGAATTGATGATTTTTGCCAACAGTAGTTGGGGCAAGTTGATGCACGAACATGGCGTGCCGGGAATTTACCGGGCGCAAGGCGGCGGCAGCGGCGGCTGGGCGGCCAAGATGCAGGTGCGCATGGTGACGCACGCCGCGCCGCATCAAGGCTTGGGAGTCGATCAATACGCGTGGAGCACGTCGCCGTTGCGCCGGTATACGGACCTGGTCAATCAATGGCAAATCCTCGCTTGTGTCGAGCACGGAGTGGCCGCGCCGTTGGCCGCTACCTTCAAGCCGCGCGATGCTGACTTGTTCGCGATTGTGTCGGGATTCGACGCCGCCTACGGCGCCTATGCTGACTTCCAATCGAATATGGAGCGTTACTGGTGCCTGCGCTGGCTGACGCAACAAGGCGCCAAACATGTCGAAGCAGTGGTGTTGAAAGATGAAGTATTGCGCTTGCTCGAGATTCCGTTGATCGTCAGATTACCCGGTATGCAACAGCTGGCGCGTGGTACCCATGTCAAACTGGATTTGTTGCGTTGGAATGATGTGGACTTGACGGTTGAGGCGCGCTTGCTGGAAGTCACCACGGCGGCAGCTGACGCAAGCGACGCAAATGACGAATTGATCGAGGAGGAGTTGAGCGCAGAAGATGTTGCGGACGATGCGCAGGAGTCGGCAGTTGAAGATGTGCTGCCATCGGAAACTGCAGAAGCAGCGACAGCGGTGGAGGAGACGGAGGCCGACGCTGATGTTGCCGAACCGGCGGCCGAATGAGGCTGGGCCGCGCTAAATTTTCCTTCAAAGTCAGTGAAATGCGCGCCCGCACCACGATAAATAGGGAATTCAGCTTGAATGTTCTGTTAAAGTTCGGTGGCAAACATTCGCCTATGCCGTAAAATTCAAACGTCCTGACTTTGCCACCTTTGCAACTCTTGAAGATCATTCGCCAAAATCCCACCTTGTCGGCTGCTATTGCCTTGTCAGTGTTGATGCACGGCACTTTGCTAGCGGTTCGCATCGTAGCGCCGGATGCTTTCAAATATCAACCAACCGATCCCGGCCTTGAGGTGATTCTGGTCAATGCCAAGCATGACAAGAAACCGATCCACGCCGAAGCATTGGCGCAGGCCGATCTGGATGGCGGCGGCAATGCCGACGACGGTCGCGCTACCTCGCCCTTGCCGGATATGCATAAAAGTGACGATGGTGAAAACATCAAGGTAGCGCAACGTCGCATAGCCGAGCTGGAAGAAGAACAAGAGAAAATGCTGGCCCAGGCGGTCAACAAGACACCGTTTGTTGCACCGCCGATTAACGACAAGGACAAACCGACCGAACCGGTGCGCCCGGACGGGGTCGATACGGTTGATAGTTCACGGGCGTTTACGCGCCAGGTCGCGGAAATCAAGAAAAATGTATCGGATTACAACAAGCGCCCGCGCAAAACGCAAATCACGCCCAGCACCAAGCGAGTTGAGTATGCGCAGTATTACAAGCTGATGCAAACGCGCATCGAAAAAGTCGGCACCCTGAATTTTCCGCAAAAAGACGGTCAGAAATTGTACGGCGAATTACTGGTGTATATCCCGATCTTTCAAGACGGAACCATCTACGAAAAAGAAGGCGGACCGCGCGTCGAACATAGTTCCGGCAACAAGGCATTGGACAATGCCGCATTGCGCATCGTCCGAAGAGCGGCGCCGTTCGGACGTTTTCAAGCCAATATGCGCTCGAGCGACAAGGATGATGTGTGGGAAGTCATCACCCACTTCAAATTCACGCGCGAAGAAGAATTGGAAACTGAATTGCGCGGAGGGAATAATTGATGACGCCTCCGGATCGGTATGCGCTGGTTGGTCATCCGGTCGCGCATAGCAAATCGCCGATGATTCACAGCACATTTGCCGCGCAGACCGGGCAGCATTTGACCTATGAACGCCTGCTGGCGCCTTTGGATGGATTTGTTGCGACCGTGCGCACGTTCTTCAAAGAAGGCGGCAAGGGCTTGAACGTCACCTTGCCATTCAAGCTGGAAGCACATGCGCTGGCAGATACCTTGACCGAAAGAGCGCGCGCTGCGGGCGCCGTCAATACCCTGAAAATAATCGATGGAAATATCCTTGGCGACAACACCGATGGCGCCGGCTTGGTCACGGATATTGAACGCAATGCGGGCATCGCATTAAAAGGCAAGAGAATATTGTTGCTGGGAGCGGGCGGTGCAGCGCGCGGGGCGATCTTGCCCTTGTTGAATACAGGCCCGGCTTCAATGACGATTGCCAATCGCTCGCCGGAAAAAGCGTTGACGCTGGCGCGCGAATTTGCGGGGCATGGAAATATCGACGCCTCCGATTTTGACGCATTGCAGGGAGAATTCGATGTCATCATCAACGCGACCTCGGCCAGCCTGGGTAACGAGTTGCCGCCAGTGCCGGCAACTATCTTTGGTTTGGTGACGTTTGCCTACGACATGATGTATGGCAAAGAGCTTACGGTATTCATGAAATTCGCCGAACAACAAGGCGCCACGGGGCGTGATGGCCTCGGGATGCTGGTCGAACAGGCTGCGGAATCGTTTTATCTCTGGCGCGGAGTACGACCCGAGACCGCGAAGATATTTTCCGAATTGCGCACCACGCTCGCATGAAAGCACTAAAATCGCCCCGCAAGTTGCTGCTATGGATAATCTTGCTGCCGCTGGCCCTGTTTCTGCTATTGCAGCTGTATTTCTTTGTGCAGATATGGTGGTGGGTCGATCACAACCCAAGCTCGACCAGCTTCATGCGTCACCAATTGGCGGCCCTGCAAGAGAAGAATCCCAACGCGGTGTTGCAGCAGAAATGGGTACCCTACGATCGCATTTCCACCAATTTGAAGCGTGCGATCATTGCCTCCGAAGATGCCAATTTCTCGGAGCATGAGGGAGTCGACTGGGAAGCGCTGCAAAAAGCCTATGAAAAAAATTCACGCAAAGGCAAGGTCGTCGCCGGCGGCTCCACCATTACGCAGCAGTTGGCAAAAAATCTGTTCCTGTCTGGCCAACGCAGTTATCTGCGCAAGGGGCAGGAATTCATCATCACGTACATGCTTGAATTCTGGATGGAAAAGGAACGGATTTTCGAGATTTACCTGAACGTGGTGGAGTGGGGCAATGGCGTCTACGGCGCTGAAGCGGCATCCGAACACTACTATGGAATTCCTGCTGCGAGCCTGAATCCCGCCCAGGCCGCAAAACTGGCAGTGATGCTGCCTGAGCCCCGGGTCTTCGATAAAAATCGCTCGTCCGCCTACCTGGAGCGGCGTACCGGCGTCATCTTGCGTCGTATGGGAGCGGCTGATCTGCCTTGAACGCACAAAGAGCAGAAGTCAGCAGAGCACACACGCTCAATCTTTAAAGTGATGCAAACGACTTCCGCGCCGCCGCCAGGGTTTCTTCGATGATCGCGTTATCGTGCTGTGCCGAGACGAATCCGGCTTCAAATGCGGAGGGTGCAAGATACACGCCGTTTTCCAGCATCGCATGGAAGAACTTGTTGAATTTCGCCTTATCACCGGCCATCATTTCGGTATAAGTGGTCGGAATGGCATCTGCAAAGTACAGGCCGAACATGCCGCCTACCGAATTGGCGCAAAAGGCAACGCCGGCCTCGCTGGCAGCGGCACTCAAGCCTTGAATCAATTTGCGGGTTTGCGCCGTCAAAATCTCGTAGAAGCCTGGCGCCTGGATCAGTTTGAGCGTTGTCATGCCGGCCGCCACGGCCACCGGATTGCCGGACAAGGTACCTGCCTGGTACACGCCCCCCAAAGGCGCCAGATGGGCCATCAAGTCGGCCCGTCCGCCGAATGCTGCTGCCGGTAGCCCGCCGCCGATCACTTTCCCTAACACGGTCAGGTCTGGCGCGATGCCGTACAAAGCCTGCGCTCCACCCAATGCAACCCGGAAACCGGACATGACTTCATCGAATATCAGTAATGCGCCGTGCCGACTGCATAACTTGCGCATGGTTTGAAGGAATTCTGCCGTTGCCGGCAACAGATTCATATTTCCCGCCACCGGCTCGACGATCACGCAGGCAATGCTGTCGCCCTTGCTCTTGAATACCTCTTCAAGCTGCTGCGGATTGTTGTAGTCGAGAACCAGGGTGTGCTTGGCAAAATCTTCCGGAACGCCGGCCGAAGTCGGATTGCCGAAGGTCAGCAAGCCGCTGCCTGCCTTTACCAGCAGCGAATCGGCATGGCCGTGGTAACAACCTTCGAATTTGATAATTGTGTCGCGCCTGGTTGCGCCGCGTGCCAGGCGCAATGCACTCATGGCGGCCTCAGTGCCGCTCGATACCAGGCGTACCTGTTGAATTGACGGAACCAGGCGGCAGATTTCTTCCGCCATCTCGATTTCGCCTTCGGTCGGCGCGCCAAAGCTGAGTCCGCGGGCCGCGGCCTCTTGCACTGCTTGTATCACTAGCGGATGGGCATGGCCGACGATGGCTGGCCCCCAGGAGCCGATATAGTCGATGTAGCGCTTGCCGTCGGCATCCCAGAAATGGGGGCCGAGAGCGCGGGTAATAAAGCGTGGAGTGCCGCCAACCGAGCGGAAGGCGCGCACTGGCGAATTGACGCCGCCCGGCGTGGAAATTTGGGCGCGCGCAAACAAGGTGTCGTTATGTGAAGAAGTTGTCATTCGGAAATCAAAAGTTAATTGGGGGATTCGGACTCGCGAGCCCAGAAATAGCGATCAAGCACCAGTTTGCCCATTCCGAGACGTTGGGCGTTGGCGATGGCGGCAATGGTAAATTCCTGCGCCTCCAGAATGGCTTCGGGCGCTGCCAGTCCGTTGGCCAGCAAGGCAGCGATGGTGGCCGATAACGTGGCGCCGGCGCCGGCGAAGGAACCCGAGACGCGCTGCCAATTGTCATGGCGCACCACGCCTGACTCATTGAACAGGGTGTTGGCAACCTCGTGGACATCGCACGGCGTGCCGGTCACGAACAGGTATTCGCAGCCCATTTCGATGACCTTGATGGCATCGATGGCCAAGGTATCTTCGGCAGACGGTTCCCGCCAGGTTTCGGCAAAACGCGCCAATTCGACTGCGGAAGCTACCAGAACCGTTGTTTGCGGGATCAGCAATTCGCGCATGGCGATCAGCATATCCTCGCTATCAAGGCCCTGATCCGGCATGGCGGAGACGAATGGATCGAGTATCAGTGGAATATCCGGGTAATCCGAGACAATTTCGGCAATGACTGAGACATTTTCAATGCTGCCGACAGCACCAACCTTGAAAGCCGCGACCGGCATGTCTTCGAGGACCACGCGCGCCTGGTCAGCGACCCAGTCGGCGTCAATCACTTGTATATCCTCGATGCGGGCGGTGTCGCCAATTAAAATGGCGGTAATGATGGACAAGCCGTGGCATCCCATCGCCGCAAAGGAGGCCAGATCTGCCTGTATACCAACGGCGCCGACCGGATCAGTGGCTCCAAAGGTTAAAATAAGCGGAGAAGTTTGGTTTTGCACGTTGAGTAGATTAAGATATCTGACTTTGCATTTTACTTGAAGGGCAATCGGTCGTGAGCACTAATGAAACAATGGATGAAGAATTCAAGACTTGGATGTGCTTGATATGCGGTTGGGTCTATGATGAGGCAGTGGGATTGCCCGAAGAGGGTATCGCAGCCGGTACTCGTTGGGCCGATGTGCCGATGAACTGGACTTGTCCGGAATGCGGTGCCCGCAAGGAGGATTTTGAGATGGTTACTATTTAATCGCTCCAGAAAGTCAATATTGCGGGTATTTGTGGTATTTTTTGGTATAAAACGCATGTTGATGCCGATATTGGGCTCGATGTTGTTAGAAAGCATCTTGCTTTTTATTACTGTTGCGCCTTATATTGAACGAAGTTTAATTGAGATGACGTCATGACAACATCAACGGAGAAGCCGAGCCTTAAAATTATGGTGATCGACGATAGCAGTACGATTCGACGATCGGCAGAAATTTTCCTTGGGCAGGCTGGTTATCAGGTCGTACTCGCGGACGATGGCTTTGACGCGCTCGCAAAAATGAACGACCACCGACCTGCGCTGATTTTCTGCGACATTCTCATGCCTAGGCTGGATGGCTATCAAACTTGTGCGCTGATCAAGAAGAGCGCCAAGTTTCATACCACGCCGGTTATCATGTTGTCGTCAAAGGATGGCTTGTTTGATCGGGCGAGGGGGGCCATGGTTGGCTCCGATGCCTATCTTACCAAGCCGTTTACCAAGGATAGTCTGCTCAAGACGGTGCGTGAACATACCGCGCAGGCAGTTGCAAAGTAATTTTTTTCAGGTGAAGGTTTCAAGATGGCTATTCAAAAAATTCTCGTAGTTGATGATTCTCCGACAGAACGTTACTTCCTGACCGCCATTCAGGCCGAATTCGCCCGCAGCCAGATCGCCATCTGCATAGTCTTCTTTTTTGCCTTTGGAAGCGAACGGGTTTCTTAACGCCATTACTGAGTCTCCTAATTCCAATTACGTGCTACATACTGCCGGGACGAATACCCAAGCGGCTCACAAACCAACGTGCAGGAACAGTGGATCTTGCACGACCAAAGACAAATTAAGTTCAGTCCAGACCTGTTCGTCGCGGTCGACATAATGCTGGGTAGACCATTGCGTCGAATCACCTTCCGGGCTGGTCCGCAATTCCATGTCGGCAACATTGCGCAAGCCGAGGACGCGGGTCACCAATAAACCGCAATTAAACGACAGCGAAGGGGCAAACGCGACGATACGGCTCTCCTTGTCGATCACCGCCGCGCCCTGCCCCTGAAACTGGGCAAAGTCAATGACACTGATCAAATTACCGCGAATATTGGA
>Ga0207021_1182_pt1 | contig 13588 bp, 7 predicted proteins | sample Alteio_BWMinCont_49_FD_153496 | JGI IMG/M metagenome (GOLD analysis project Ga0207021, IMG submission 153496) | Enriched cells from forest soil in Barre Woods Harvard Forest LTER site, Petersham, Massachusetts, United States -... | ecosystem: Environmental > Terrestrial > Soil > Temperate forest >... | reverse complement strand
AACGAGTGGTAATGAGGGCGGCGGTTTTGGTCCTCGACCCCATCTTCGAGGCCGATTTACAACCGGAACAATTACCGTCCCGGCCAAGTCGAGGGTGGTTCGCATCTGTGATGCAATCAGCAGGGACACGGGACATGACAGGACCCAGCTGGACCCCGAGATAGTTGTAAAGAAGCTCAATCAAAGGATGAACGGTTGGGCGAACTACTTCTGTCTTGGTCCGGTCAGCAAAGCCTATCGGGCAATAGAACAACATGCCGAGAAACGGCTGCGTCAGTGGTTGTGCGGCAAACATGAAGTGGCATGGCCGGCGACCAAGAAGTTCCCGCAGGGCAGCCTAAACACCAAGTTTGGCCTTATCCGGCTAACAGAGCCGACGCGCAACTTTTCGTGGGCGAAATCGTGATGTTTCCAAGAGGGCCGGGTGCGGCAAATCTGCATGCCCGGTTCGACGAGCGGGGTGTGAAAACGGGGCATGGCCTGAATAATGAGTCACCGGCACACGAAAGGGCCAGAAACAGGTAGGTCAGACCTAAAACAACCGCGTCACACCTCGACTCTACCGGAGAGCAGGGCTTGCGCACATTGAAAGAGCTGGCACGCAGCTATCTGACCATCAGCAAGGATGTCACGCGGGTCATGAATCGGCTCAAGGCGTTGTATCGCAGCTGGGGTATTGCGTGTGCCGGCACCCATGTGTATGCACCACGTCACCGCTCGGAATGGCTGGGCAGGATCCGCGAAGCCGGCGTCCGGCGACGCGCCGAACACTGCTACCAGCAGGTGGATGTCTTACGTCTGTTGCGCCAGCAGATACGTCGGGATCTGTTGCTGGAAAGCAAGAAGCACCAGGCATGGAAACTGCTCGGCCTGATTCCTGGGATCGGCCCGATCCGGGCGGCCCTGTTGATCGCGCTGATCCAGACCCCGCACCGGTTCCGCACCAAACGACAACTGTGGACCTATAGTGGTCTGGGGTTAGAAACACATGACAGTGCACAATACCGCGTGGTCGAAGGACAACTACAACGCTCTAAGAAGCCAGTAACGCTTCGTGGCCTGAATCAGGACCACAATCACGACCTGAAAGATATTTTCAAGGGTGCAGCCACTAGAGTCAGCAGCAGCAGCCATGGACCACTCCACGATTTCTATGAGCATTTGCTTGCTCAGGGGAGGAAACCCACGATGGCGCGCCTGACCCTGGCGAGGAAGATTGCCGCGATCACATTGATCATTTGGAAGAAGGAGGTACATTTCGACGCCAGCTATTTGACATCACAAGCCGCGTGAGCGCCTCTGGCTGAGATCCCGTTCCCCTCCCTGGGAGATCATTCCTAGCGGCGGCCATCAGGTTCTCGAGACGCTCGATTTCGAGGAGAAGTATCTATCCGGAAGTTAGGCCCGTGCTTTATGCACGCGAGTCTCCGGGATTACCCTATGCCTCCTCGGACAATCGAATAAAGCCATAGGCCGCGAGTCTCCAATAGGACCATGCGTTGCCACTCATGCAGTGGACAACCGTCAGGCTTGTTTGTTTCAGAAAACGATGACGCCCGTCACGACAGCGAAACAAAACTCACAGGGGAGAGGAGACGTATCTCCACTTCGCACGCGGAGACGAAACAAGGTTACTCGGCTGAGGAAGACCGCACGCTCAAACAGTGGGGGCTGAATGCCGAGACAAGAATGGGCGGTATTGAGCCGATGGGGGAGATTTTTCTCTTGACATTCCTCCCCAGAAACAAACTCAAGATTGCACCGCTACGGTGATCTGGAGGCCGAGTTTGGCCGCCTTCTTTTGAAGTAAGTGGATTTGCTGTTGGCGGTATCGGCTCTCGTAGTACTCAGTCCCTTGTCCACGTATCGTTGACCGTACTTCAGCATACGGTAGACGAGTCGTGCGAGGCGGTGAGCCATGGCAGTGATGGCCTTGGGGGCACCCAGCTTGGTGCGCAAACGACGGTATTGGGCTCCCAGGTAGCTGCGGCTACGGATCAGATTTCTGGCAGCCAACCGCAGTGCGGTGGCGGCGCGGTTGACGACGCGTCGTGTGCCTTTGCCCAACAACTTGTCCCCACTGATGCGGTTGTCCGGACATAGCCCCAACCATGAGGAGAAGTGGGCTTCGGTATTCCATCGACTCATGTCCATCCCCACTTCACTCAGGAGCGTCTGGGCTACCATCACGTCGATGCCATCGATGCGCGTTAGGTCTACTCCCGTGATACGCTTCAGTTCGCTGCCGAGATCGAACCGTGGAGCATTTTTCGTTGGCTTTGCCTTCCTCTCCCTAGGTTCTGCTTCTGGGGACTGGGGCAACACGGTATCGCCAAAACTGGCCAGGTGCTTTTGCAGTTGCTGGTCACACTCGGCGATCCGCCGCTGGTAAGTGTCGTACATCTCAACTTCCTGCCGTAACACGAACACCAGTTCCGGACGCCAGTTGCCCTCCAAGCTTTTGGCAATCTCCTCCCGGCTGGCCTCAATCCGTGGATGACTGAGCTCTGCCAATTTCTGCGGATTGCGCTCACCCGCGATAATCGCCCGGACAATCGCCTGTCCCGTCCATCCGCTCAGATCGCTGATCACGTTTGCCAATTGCAGATTCATCTGCGTCAGCGCTTTCTGCATTCGTTGGATGCAGGTCGCTGCCCCAGATACGTGTTCTGCCCGTTGCCGCCAGTAGGTGCGAAGAACGCGAATCTCGGCTGGTGGTTGGAAAGAGTTATTCAGCAACCCGTAGGTGTGCAATTTCAGCAGCCACTGACTCTCCTGCACGTCGCTCTTACGTCCCGGCAGGTTCTTCGTGTGTCGCGCATTGACCAAATACACTTCAAAGCCACGGTCTTCCAGAATCTCGTAGAGGGGAATCCAATATACCCCAGTCGACTGCAAGGCGACCGTCTTTACTCCACAGCTTTGCAACCATTCCGCCAGACGGTACAAGTCTGCGGTAAAACACTCAAACCGGCGTACCGGTTCTGGATCTCGGTCTGGCCGCACGGCAGCGTAATGCGCGCTGTTCCCCACATCGATTCCTGCCGCATGCGCATGAACTACTTCCAGTCCAGGATCTTCCGATCGCAATCGCCGGACCCATGCTTTCCTCTCCTTCCGGTTCCGCCACAACTTGTTGCCTGCCGTCATCGCTGCTCTCCTCGCTGGAAAATGGAATCCGGTTCGGGCCGGTGACGAAAGGTTTAGAAAATCTCCCCAACGGGGTCAAAGGGCCGTCGTATCGACTGCCCTTGCCACCATGCCAGCGATCGCCAGTACCGGAGCCATGCTTTTTACCGGGCACAAAGGCACCAGTGGAAAGTCGGCCTTAGCTCGCCGAACCGAATCCTCGCCAAGTCTCTCAAGCACTGCCGCGCCGCGACAAGTTTCTGCCACCAGCGACTGCGCCCAAGGCGCGATCAACTGCTTTTTATAGGACTTCCGGGTAGCCCGTGACTCGGGAGTAATCGGGTCATAATGGTGCCAAGGGGCGAGAATGGCACCGCAGTATTTCCCGGCAAATCGCGAAATCGAGATGGTTTTGCTGGCTCTCCAAGTGTTTCAGGTTCTTTTTCTCTGGGCTCACGATTGGATTCCGCTTGGGCGCCTCAACGATGTCGCAGCGGTACGCAGCCAGGATACGAGGCGCCGTCTTGTCACTGTGACGCTCATTCAAAGCATACCGTGGACCATCGGGCTGTGCTTTAGCCTGTTGCACTTTAGACGACCGTATCCCGACTGGCTTTACGACTGGCTCGTGATTAGCTATGGCCTGCTCTTCCTCGGGCAAATCCGCGCCTGGTGGATACCTTATCTTTTCCGACCGGAACCGAAGCGAGCTGCTCGCTATCAAATCATGTTCGGCAAAACGCATTCCTTCTTGCCGCCGCGCAATGGAATGGTCCCAAACACTGCGCATATCCTGCTTCATTTGGCGACCGCAGCCACGTTGATTGTTCTTCTCATGAAGTGAGGACCGCAGTCAGTCCACGATCGAAGCTCCCGATTGGTCGGCAAACCCGCAAGTAATCCCAATCGCTGAGAAGCCAGCCACCTGACTGAAGTTCCCGGGAAACGTTAGGTCTCTATCGGGACTGCCCCGGCAGGCAAGGCAGGGTTGAGCCCGGTTATTCCGGCCGGGGCAGTTTCGATAGAGTCGTTTGAAGTGAGCCGCTGGCGTTTGCGGCGGATGCGGTGATCTACCTATGCATTTTCAATGTCGCCGACTGGCTTGGTGGGAGCATTGCGGGCGCAAAGCGCGACCACTGGAGTAATGAGAGTCCCGTTTGTGGAAGGAACTGTGTCCCGCAAGGTGTGAGCCAGTGGCGTTGACAGGGTGGGTAAGCAGCTTGCTGCCAGAGGACGGGCTTGCGTGCGCGAGCATGCCATCGGGCGGCCGGGGTAGATGCGTCGTGGGCCATGGATGTTTTATGAGCTGTCAACGCTGCACCTCTGTGGGGTGGCGAGGCTCAGGTCAGGCTGGAAGTAAAGTTGAGCACCTTGTCGATCTCGCAACTCCTCAAGCGTGTGGCCAGTTTCGGCGATAGCAGGGAAGTGATCGATGCGGATGCCTCGATTGCGCTCGAAGGCCAGGCGAAAGTAGTCCCAAAAGGTGCGGACACGTCGTGTTGCCATTCCTCGAAGAACAGGCGTGCTACCGCTCGCACTGTGTAGTTTCCGATAATTGTGGGCGATGGTTGCGGGTAGGACGCGATTTGAGAGTACTTTACGGGTTGCGAAGGCTGGAGTTGAACCAGCGACTTTTGGGTCATGAGGTGTTACTTGTTGTAACCAAAAGACATCGCTCAGAGTGGCTGGCAGCCAAAAGGAGCGGTTTGGAGCGAATGTATTTCTTAGCGTGGGGCCGAAGTGGGGTTGTTTCCTGTCTTGGGATACCGCATTCAGCGGGCACTATCTTGCGATTTATGAAGCAGATGTAACGAACTGCGTTTTTGACTTTAAAATCAAGCGCTACCTGGTTGTCGTTTTCGGCGGTGTGCCGTAAAGTGTGCCGCACATTTATTCCCATTCAGGGTCTCACCGGCGTAGCGGAACCGCGGAGGATGAACCTGCTTCGGGACTCATGAGCTCGCGATATCGCTTCCGACCTGGAAAAGGCGTGGGGCATTCACGGATGTTTCGCTTCTAGGTCTTCTACTTCCCGCCGTTCTCCGCCGCAATGTGCTTCACCATTGTCTGGATCTCAGGGTTGGTCATAAAGCTCTTCCACACCGCGCCGCTACGATGGTTTTCTATCATCACGGTCATCGGCGCCTGGTTCAGCCCCATCGCGATTCCCGAAAACCAGTTCTGCTGAAGGTTAAAGCTGTCGCGGAAGCCGTAGATGCTCCACACCTCCGCGCCGAGGTCGCGGTAGTAGTGCTTCAGCGCCGCCATCGATTCCTCCGGTGTGTACGCCATCGCGCTGATCGCGCCCGTCGGCGCAATGGTTCCATCGTCCATCTGCGGCTTTGGCTCGTAGGCTTCATAGCCTTCCGGGCCATCCACCGCCGAAATCCCCCAAGTGCCGGTCCCATATCCTTCCCAATGGCGCGGATTCCGCACGCAATAGGCATGATTGATCAGCGAAATTGCCCGGTTATTGGCAAAATAGTTTGTGTAGCGGTCGGTAAAGCTGTTCGGATCGAGCCCCATGAACGAGTAGTGAGTAAAGAACAGCGGCCCACCGTTGCCCACGCCGACGTCAAGATGGATGCCCTCGTATGTGTTGCCGTTGGCGTACAGATTCCCATCCTTCGTGTTTCCCCAGCCTTCGCGATACTCTTGCGCAGTCTTTGCTTGACTCGCCCAGCCCTCGTAGTAGGCAGACGCGGGAATCGGGTGCGTCGGCGAGGCAATCGCCAGCAGATAGGTAATCATCACCTCGTTCCAGCCCGTCAGCCGGTGTGCAATGAAAAAGGAGTACTCGGGCGACCAGTGCCAGTAAAGCGTGCCATTCGCCGACGCCGGGCTGAACCAGCTCCACTCCACCCCCTCCCACAGCTTGGTGATGCGGTCGTAAAGCTCTCGTCCTGCGGTCCCATCGTTCTTGAAGTATTGTCGCGCTGCCAATAATCCTTGCATCATGAACGAAGTCTCCACGAGGTCTGCGCCGTTTTCGTATTGTCCGAACACAGGCATCCTTCTCCCCGTTGCGCCGCTCAGGAAGTGCGGCCACGCCCCGTGATAGCGGTCCGCTCTTTCGAGAAAGCCCGAAATACGCAGGAGCCGATCGACGGCCTGGGCGCGGGAAATCAAGCCGCGTTCTGTACCTGCCACAATGGCCATTACGCCAAAACCACTCGCGCCCAGCGCCACCAAGTCGTCGTCGCCGGGCTGATTTTCGCGCGCCATTCCCGAATGTGGTTCGGCCGCCTCCCAGTAATAGCGCAGCGAGGCCTCCTCGACCATTGTCAACAACTCATCGTCGGTCATGGGGTGCGTCGTCGCGGTTGCCTCCTCCGAGGGAGGCGACTCGACCAGCGTCGGAGTCCGCGCCGTCACATGGTACGTCGCTGTCATGTGCGTGTCGCCCGTGTAATCGCAATAGCGGTTCACCCCTGGCCGTTGCACTCCAACTGGCTGGAATGGCCTTGCCCCAACCGACCGGTAGATCACATACTGCGCCACGTGCGCATCATTTACGGGCTCCCACGTCACGTCGAAGTGCCGCTCGTAGCCTTTTACCTGCACGCCGTTCGGCGCCGCTGGCACCGCCACCGTGCCAGGATCGTCCTCGATGCGGATGTCGTCCACCAGCAGCGTGTGCGGCTGGTTGTCCGCAGATCCCTGCAGCCACACAATTGTATTCACGCGATGCGGATCGAAAGGATCAACTGAAGCTGTGCGAAGGTCTGCCAGCGGAATACGCAAGCGAATCCACTTGCCTGGTGCGAGATCGTGCGCATACGCACCGAGTTTCAGCGGTGCGGAGAAGGTTTGCCCCACATCCCACAGCGCAACTCGCGGCTGGCCCGGCGCACGCAGCGCCATCCGCGGCAGGTCCGCTGCCTTCAACCCCTGTGGCGCGCACACCCAGATCCACAAATACGCGCCCGGAAAGCCCAGCATACGATTACGCCACCCGTATAAGCGTATTTCTGCAGCCCAGCCACCCTGCGGCGCCGACCGCCACTCCAGTCTCAGTGCATTCGGCGCGCTGATAAACGAAGATGTCTCGACCGGAAGTTTGCCGTCTACCAGGCGCAGCGTGCTCGGCGCACTCACGCCCGCGGCGCTGTAGTAGTAGCTCTTCGGAGAAAGGCTGTTCTCGAAAAATACTTGCTGTGAATAGTTCTGGTCCGCCCACGCTCGACTTCCCGTGGCCGCCCATGCCAGCCCCAGTACCATTCCTGCACAGCAAATTGCCCTGCGCCTCCAGTCCATTTTTCTCCTTACTCAGACATCTTCTCGCAGTCGCCACGCAGGTGCGGACCTTCGCCCAAAGAACCAGGCCCTGGTCGTGTTTTTCGGCACCGGGGTATGAATCTGATTCGCGATGGACATCCATATTCGTCGTGTGTGGCGCAATTTAGTTCGCAATGGTGAAGTTGGCGTGTTTGATGGCGAGGGAACTACCGCCGATCCAGAGAGTGTATTCCGTGGGCTCGATCACGGCCGCCCCGGCATTGTTGTAGAAGGACAGCTCGGAGAAGCCCAGGTTGAATGTGACCTGTTTGGACTCGCCAGGCTGGAGAGTGACGCGCTCAAAGCCCTGCAGGCTGCGGACAGGCTGTGAGAGGCTGGCACCGAGATTGCGGACATAGCACTGCACAATCTCTGTGGCTGCGCGCGCACCCGTGTTTTTGACCGTGGCGGTGGCCTTGATGAGCGGCTTACCGGTGGGGCTCTGCGCTTCGCTCAGCGGCAGAGAGATACGGGAGACAGCGACATCAGAATAGACAAAGGTGGTGTAGCTGAGGCCGTAGCCAAAGGGGAAGAGCGCACTGTTAGGTACATCGATGTAACGCGAGATAAAGCGTTGGTCGTCTGGCTTGGGACTGTCGAGATCCACTCCGACGGGCGGACGGCCGGTGGGAAGCTGGTTATAGTAAACGGGTTCCTGGCCAACAGCGCGCGGGAAACTGATGGGGAGTTTGCCACTGGGGACGGCATCACCGTAGATCACACGGGTGAGGGCGTTGCCGGCCTCAACGCCGGGGAACCAGGCTTCGAGGATCGCGGGGACGTGGCCCGCAGCCCAGTCGAGTACGAGCGGGCGGCCGGAAAAGATGACGAGCACGGTGGGACGGCCCGCAGCGACAACCGCTTCAAGGAGCTTCTGCTGATTTCCGGGCAGGTCGAGACGCGAACGCGAACCGGCTTCGCCGCTCATGTCAGCAGATTCGCCAAGAGCGAGAATGACGAGATCGGATTTTTGGGCGGCTTCGACAGCAGCAGCAAAACCTGCCTCGGAATCACCGGAGACCTCGGTCCCCCTCTCGTAAAACACAGTACCGCCGGATTGCTGGGCGCGGAGTTCGAGCGCGTCCTTAAGAGTAACGACGCCGGGCGTCCGGTCGACGCCCCAGTCGCCGATCATCGTGGGGGCGTCGTCCGCGAGAGGGCCGATAAGGGCGATCTTCGCGTTTCTTCGGCTAAACGGGAGAATAGGCGTATCGCCAGCCGGCTTGTTCTGAAGCAGGACGAGGGACTCCTCAGCGGCTTGGCGTACGAGCGGGCGGTGGGCATCGACGGGGGCAGTGATTTCTTCGCCCGCTGCGTAGGGATGCTCGAAGAGTCCTAGTGCGACCTTAACGCGGAGGACACGACGAACAGCCTCATCGACTGCGGACATGGGCACTTTACCAGACTGGATGAGGGCGGGCAGTTCGGTGTCGTAATAGTGGGACATCATGTCCACGTCCACGCCGGCGAGCAGGGCCTTGCGGGCAGCGGTAGCAGCATCCACAGCGATGCCGTGGTTACGCAGTTCCATCACGGCGGTGTAGTCGGAGACGACGAGGCCGTTAAAGCCCCACGAGTCACGGAGGACATCCTGCAGGAGGAACCGATTGGCGGTGGAGGGGACGCCGTTGAGGGAGTTGAAGGCGCTCATGATGGTGGCGGCGCCGGCTTCGATTGCGGCTTTGTAGGGCGGCAGGTAATCCTGCTCGAGCCGACTCAAGGACATGTCGGTGCTGTTGTACTCTCGGCCGGCTTCTGCGCCTCCATAAGCGGCGAAGTGTTTAACGCCGGCGGCAACTGCGTCGGGACGGGAGAGGTCGTTGCCCTGGTATCCGCGTATATAAGCGCGTGCCATGGCGGCGCCGAGATAAGCGTCTTCACCGGCGCCCTCTTGCGTGCGGCCCCAACGAGGATCGCGGGAGATATCGACCATCGGGGAGTAGAACCAGCGGACACCGGCAGTGACAGCTTCGGATGCGGAGAGGCGGGAACACTGCTCGACGAGCGCGGGATCGAAAGTGGCGGCCAGACCGAGGGGGATGGGGTAGATAGTCCGGTAGCCGTGGATAATATCGGCACCGAAGAGCAGCGGAACGTGGAGGCGGCTCTTTTTGACAGCGGCGTGCTGGAAGGCATTGGTATGAGCGGCTCCGACGACATTGAGCATAGAGCCGAGGCGGCCGGTCGCCGCCAACTGCATGGGATCGATCTTGATGTGGGTGTCGGGATTCTTGCCGGGCGCTTGGGCATCGTTGGCGAGGGCAGCATTGGCGGCGTCTGTGGCATCACCATACTGAACGAGCTGACCGAGCTTCTCCTCGATCGTCATTTGTCGGAGAAGAGCCTCGACGCGCTTTTCGATTTTGGGGGAGGCGAGCTGGGCGTTGGCAGGCGCGGCTGCCCTGGGAAGGTTGACGGCGCCATAGGGCGTGTCATTTTGTGCGAGGACCGACGCGCTTGCGACGGTGAGTGCGCCAACCAGAGTGAGAGCGAGGGCAAGCAGACGGCGCGAAACAACAAAGCGGTATAGCATTCTTTCTCGTTTACGAATTGGTGTTAAGCACGCGGAACGTTTGCGCAAAGACTGTTCTCCTTCGGTGCGTGGCCGACGCGCTTGCGCACGACCATGAGGGTAATGACTTCAAAAATGAAGGCGGCGGTGAAGATGCGCCGGAAGCGAGCAGGCACTTGGCTCATAGGGCGTCTGCAGTCAGTTGTTTTGAGGACGTAGGCAATCGGTTTCAGAAACCGCATACATTAGCGCACTTGAGATGTGTTTTGTCAATAAATTATCGTGTTGCTCCGTGTATGCTGGTACCGATCGCGGACCGGTACCCTCGGACCGCGTGAGGTTGTTTTCCGGAGCCCTCTTTCGTGAAAGTCTTATCCAGTCTCCTCGCTGTTTGCTTTCGCTGTGGTCTTACCATCGCTGCTTTTCTCATGGCCGGCTCGCTCGCCGCCTCCGCTGCGCACCGCACTGCGCTCACGCTCCAGCCCGATGACGTCCTCCCCACTGGCAACGAGTGGGTCTCTCTGCCCGACATTCGCGCCTCCGACGCCGCCCTCGCCACCTTCAACGTCATTTCCATGAGAGAGCGTGGCCTCCTCCAGGTCAACGGCGACCAGGGCGGACCTGTCCTCACCCCTTACTTCGAGCTCGACGGCAAGCCTCTTGCCTTTCGCAATCCATCCTGGGAGCTACTCGAGTACTGGATTCCCACCGCGCATCTCACTGTCGATGGCCTCGATCTCACGGTGACCTACTGCGCGCCATCCGGCTCTCGCGCTGCCTTCTTGCGTCTCACTGCAAGCAACCACCGCGCGGTACCTGCCACCGTTACCCTCGGACTCCGCGCCAACTTCGGTAGCCTTAGCCGCGTCACCTATGTTCCCGTCACTCTGCGTGGCGAGCGCACTGTCGGCCAGGCGCCCTGGGTCTCGCCTGGAGAGGTGTTCAGTTACATCACCAACGACACCCACTTCGCATGGTCGCTCATTCACCCGGAGTCTACGGCTGACATTACCGCCCCGCCTCTATCCGCCGTCCCCGCCGTCAACGCCAGCCGCGAAGCGACTGTCGCCCCCGGCGCCTCTGCCGAATCGCTTTTCATCCTCGGCGTCGGTATCGAAGAGTTCAGCGCCGCACATAACGCGCGCGCACTACGTGAACAGCTTGAGCGCCACGGCTCCGAGGCGATCCTCGAACAGGCTGCCGAATGGTGCCGCGCGCGCACCCGTACCACGGGTCAGCCTGACCTCGATACGCTCATGAACCGCAATTTCCTGTTTACCGAGCTCTACGCCTGGGGCCGCAGCATCGACACCGAGCAACTGATCGGCGTCACATCCCGTAGCCCGCGCTACTATGTCTCTGCCGCTTACTGGGACCGCGACGCCATGCTCTGGAGCTTCCCGGCCTTCCTCGACATCGACCACAAGGCTGCCGAAGAAGCTCTCGACTACGCCCTCAGCACGCAGCTCCGCAACGCCGGCACCCACAGCCGTTTCATCGATGGTATCGTTCTCGAGGACGGCTTTCAGCTCGACCAAGCCGTGGCCCCTCTCGTTGCTCTCTCCAGCTACGTGCGCCAAACCGGCGACACCGCCTTCCTCGAGCGCCACCGCGATGCCGTCGCATTTCTCCGCGACCGCCTTCTCTCTCGCTACGATCCGCAGACCGGCCTCTACTCCTCGCTCCAGGATCCGCAGGACGAGTTCCAGATCCTGCCTTTCATCACTTCCGACAACGCACTCACCTGGCGGGCTCTGCTCGCCCTCTCCGACCTCCTCGCTTACCTCCGCGATGTCGCCGGCGCGCAGCAGATGAAAGACCGCGCCACCCAGCTCCGCGCCTCCATCCTCACCCGCTGCGTCTCCTCGGAGGCCCCGGGCGCCGACGGCCCCATCTTCGCCTCGGCCACCGACGGTAAGCGTTTCGTCTTCACCGAAATGCCTCCGGGCTCCCTCATGAAGCTTGCCACCCTCGGCCTGGTCTCCGAGGACGATCCCGTCTTCGACCGCACCTATCGCTGGCTCCACTCCAAAAACTACAAGTACTCGTATGCCGACGAGCCTTACGGCCTCCCCGGCAGCTATCGTCTGCTTTTCACAACCTCGTGGTCCGTGGCTGATCACCTCATGCTCAGGGCAGGTCACGATAAAGCGCTTAAGATTCTTCTCACCAGTAACTGGGATGGCGGAATCATCACCGAGGGCGTCGACGCACACTCGGGCCGCATGGACATGCAAGGGCGCGCCTTCGCCACCGCCGCCGGTTACGTTGCTCACGCGATCTGCCAGTCGGCCTGTACTGATCGCCCCCAATAGCCGGGTGGTGCAGTGACAGAGACGCTGCCAGTCCTCCTGAGGTCACGCATCGTTCTTCCGTATCGTGCCGTCCGCAAACACCTTGGTGCGGTGGGTGAATGAGAACGCCTTCGCCCCCATAGTGCGGGCTTGACCTTGCCCCACCTTTGGCCGACCGGTTCATCATCGGGGTGGCCCCCGTCGATTACGGCCCGATACTTCTCCGCATACCCTTCGGATTCCACCTCACGATGGACACCCTGTCCTCCGGAGCACTGCAACGAGGGGCTTCAAGCTTTCGCCTTCGTGCCCGTTTAGGCTTCTCCATACCTTCTCTCTTCTCCGGCCAGCGAGACGTTAACCCCGCTTTTGGATACAGCGCCCCTCATCTGAGCGCTGGAGGGACTTCCCCCCCGAACAATGCGCTGCTCAGCGCACACTACAGGCCTCTCCGTCACCCCACACGACCCGGCCTGTCTCTCGCGAGCAACCAGTTGATCAACCGCAATCATCGTTGGGGCTTCCCGTGTTGCCTTTAGTCCCCTTTGCTTACATGCCGTCGCCACTACCCCGGCAGGTTGGTGGAAGCTGTTCGCTCATAATCTTCCCCCTCATCGGCCTGCTCCAAGTCCGCGGCGGGTCGGCACCTGCATCATGGTTTTCGAGGCTTGCTCAGCGTTCACTCACGTTACGGCCTGCACGCTCGCAGAGTCGCTTTGACGACCCTTGTACATGCAGCTTTGTTGCCTCTACCGCTGCTCCGACTGCTACCGGGTGGAACGAACCAGTTCACGGGTGGGACTTGCACCCATAAGCGCTAAGATAATGATTTGAGTTGTGGGCGACGCTTGCGGGAGGGTTCACTTAGGGCTGCAGCGATTTGGTTCCAGCATTGCAGGACCGTTTGTAGGGACAGGGTGGGGACGATGGCTGCGAGTGTGTGCGGTGGAAAGCGAATTCAAATTGACGCCACGGACTGGAAGTCGGTGGTTTCCGGCAGAAGATAGCCCCAGGGGGAAATCGCGCTCCCACGCATGCCAGCTTCTGACTGAGCAAGGCCAGGAAGAGTTTGCCGTACAACCAAGCGCGACTGCTCTGGTCGTCATGTTTGGGTACATGTCCCATTTGTGCGATCGACTTCAAGCGTTTGAATGTCAACTCCACTTGGCAGCGCAGCCGATACGCCTCCAGGATTTGTTCGGTGCTAGCCGCCGCCGAGGGAAGAGTAGTGAAGACTAGCACATACTGGGCATATTGCCGTGTTGCCGGGCCTACGCTTTTTCCTGCTTGCTGCTTTTCCTTCAGCCGGCGCTGCGCCTGTTTGATCGCCTCCTGGCTCTTGCGAATCGCACAGACCCGTCCGGCTATTCGTACC
>Ga0207021_1180_pt1 | contig 13703 bp, 13 predicted proteins | sample Alteio_BWMinCont_49_FD_153496 | JGI IMG/M metagenome (GOLD analysis project Ga0207021, IMG submission 153496) | Enriched cells from forest soil in Barre Woods Harvard Forest LTER site, Petersham, Massachusetts, United States -... | ecosystem: Environmental > Terrestrial > Soil > Temperate forest >... | reverse complement strand
GTTCCGAAGAAAAAGAAAGCCAATCCCAAAGAAGTCATCAAGGCGACCCTCGCCGCGATCGCCTTGGGAATCGCGGGCTATCAGATTTTTCTGGCAGAGCCCGAACAGAAAGTCGCGCCGGTTCAAACCTCCATTCGCCCGACGCTTCCCAATGTGGCGGGAAAGGCGGATCCCGGCGGGAGCGAAAAAGTTTACGGCGGAGCCATGAAGTCCTATCTTCTGGATAACGTCGCGGGCTATCGAACCGCTTCGGCGCTGTTTTCCCAAGCGGCCACGCTCGATCCGAATAACGTTAAGGCGCTGGCTCTTTTGGCGTCGAGCTACATCAATCTGATCGACTCCTCCCTGAAGGACGAGAATTACTTTGCGGTCATCTCCAAGCTCATCGACATGACGCGTGCGAAGAACGTCGACCTACCCGAAACCGTAATCGCCGACGTGGAATTTTTCTGTGTCGTGAATAAGGCATCAGAACTGAAATCTGATCCGCGTTGAGAGTCAAAAACTCCGGATGAATCGTTTGAAGGGTTTGCATCACTGTGCCTTTGCTACCAAGTTAAGAAGGCTAGCCGAACTCGCCGTGGCGGTCGGGGTCACGGAATGAATGCCCTGACTTCGACTCAAGAAACGGTCGATGGAGGGACCCATCTTGCTGAAAAAGAAGTTCGGATAAATACCCATGAAAAAGATCGCCACGACCAGCGGCGCGAGAATCGCGAGCTCCCGAAAATTCAAATCCTTAAGCTTTTCGTTCTCCGGATTGTTGATCGGGCCGAAGAACACGCGCTGAACCATCCAGAGCATGTAAACGGCGCCAAAGATCACCCCGAGGGCAGCCACAGCAGCAAGGCCCGGATTGGCTTGCCAGGATCCGAGAAGAATCAGGAATTCCCCGATGAAGCCGTTGGTTCCGGGAAGAGCGACTGACGAAAGAGTCACGATCATGAAAATCACCGCGAAAAGCGGCATGACCTTCGTGATTCCGCCGTATTGCGTGATTTCGCGGGTGTGACGGCGCTCGTAAATCATTCCGACAAGAAGGAACAGCGCGCCGGTGGAAACCCCGTGATTGAGCATTTGATAATACGCGCCCGTGGCCGCAATCGCATTCAGCGAAAACAAGCCGATAATGACGTAACCCATATGACTGACCGACGAGTAAGCGACGAGCTTCTTGATGTCGGGCTGAACCATGGCGACCCAAGCCCCATAAATAATCGCGATCGCCCCAAGAATCATGAACGGAATCTGAAACGTGGCGACGGCATCAGGAAACAATGGAAACGCTAGCCGCATGAATCCATAGCCGCCCATTTTCAGCAGAATTGCCGCCAAGATCACGGAACCAGCAGTCGGAGCTTGAACGTGCGCGTCTGGCAACCAGGTGTGAAGCGGAAACAACGGCACCTTGATTGCGAAGGCGAGAGCAAACGCCAGGAAAAGGATCGATTGCGGTGAGCGGATTCCGCCTCCAGCAATATGCACCTTATAGAGGTCTACGAGGGCCGTGGAGTAAGTTCCGAACTGAACCTTGTGCTGATACGCGAGATAGAAAATCGCGACGAGCATCAGGAGCGAGCCGACCATCGTGTAAAGAAAGAATTTCATCGCGGCGTAGACGCGGTCTTTTCCGCCCCAAATCCCGATCAGGAAATACATCGGGATCAGCATGGCCTCCCAGAATACGTAGAATAGAAAGATATCGAGCGCCATGAAGGCGCCAAGCATTCCCGTCTCCAGCGCAAGGAGGAGGAAGTAGTATTCGCGAACGCGCTCTTCGACCGCGGAAAACGATCCGGCGATCGCAATCGGCATCAGGAAGGTCGTCAAGAGAATCAGCCAAAGACTGATCCCGTCGATGCCGACGTTATAGGAAATCCCGAGTCCCGGAATCCAGGACAGGGTTTCGGTGAGCTGGAAGTCCGCGCCCGCCGCCTGATAGGTCTGATAAACCAAGATCGAAATCGCGAAAGTTGCCAGTGATCCCAAAACGGTCCACATGCGAAGCATGGCGCGGCCGCCCTCATTGCCTACCGGAATGAGTAAACCCACCATCGCCCAAACGAGGGGCAGGAAAATCACCGTGCTGAGAAGATGAGAATTAAACCATTCCATAGATCAGATACCCCACGGTCGCGACGACGCCCAAAAGCAGCATGAACGCGTAAATTTGAATCGATCCGGTTTGAATCACTCGCACGGTCTGACCCGACCACACCGATACCCGGCCAAATCCGAGAACGATTCGATCGATCACGGCGACGTCGAAGCCCTTCCAAAGAGACTCGGACAAAAACTGAATCGGGCGTACGAGAACGGCGTCGTAGATCTCGTCCACGTACCATTTGTTTTCGAGAACTCGGTGCAAGACAGGGAAGCGTTTCTTGAGGCGCTCTGCTGTCGCGAGGTTGCCATAAATCGTGATCGCCACGCCGATGCCTGCTCCCGCTAGCGCAATACTCAAACCCATGAGGCCGAATTCGGCTCCGGCCGATGCTGCCGCGCCTTCATGCACCGGAATGACCGGCTCGAGCCAATGTTCGATCCAGCTCATGTGCGGAAAGCCCATGAAACCGCCGACGACGCTGAGAACCGCGAGAATGATCAACGGAAGCACCATGACCATTGGAGATTCGTGAACCGCGCCGCCGTGGCCATGTGCGGAGTCGTGATGATCGTCGTGACCCTGTTGTTTGGCGTGAGTGTCGAAGCGTTCTTTTCCCCAGAAGGTCAGGGAGAAAAGGCGAGTCATGTAGAACGCAGTCATCACCGCGGTCAAGGCGCCGAGCCCCCAGAGCACGATACTTCCGTGGTCAGAATGGAAGGCCTGCCAAAGAATTTCGTCCTTGGAGAAAAAGCCCGCAAAAGGTGGAATTCCGCAGATCGCAAGCCAACCCATCATGAAGGTCCAATAGGTCTTGGGCATGTACTTCTTGAGGCCGCCCATTTTCATGATGTCTTGCTCTTCGTGCATGCCGTGAATCACGCTGCCGGCACCCAAGAACATGAGGGCCTTGAAGAATGCGTGGGTAATGACGTGGAACACACCCGCGCTATAAGCACCGACACCGCAAGCCAGGAACATGTATCCCAGCTGCGAAACGGTCGAGTAGGCGAGGATTTTCTTGATGTCCGTCTGAACGATTGCAATCGTCGCGGCAAAAAACGCGGTGAAGGCGCCCACCATTGCCACCACATAAAGAGCCGTCGGACTCAGGCTATAAAGGAAGTTGAGGCGTGAAACCAGGTAGATGCCCGAGGTCACCATCGTCGCGGCGTGGATCAGCGCGGAAACCGGAGTCGGGCCGGCCATCGCGTCAGGAAGCCAAACGTAGAGCGGAATCTGCGCGGACTTACCCATGCAACCGAGAAAAAGAAGCAAGCAGATCACAGTGATCGTACCGATGCCGGCGCTGATGGCAGGTCCCAGGGCTGTCACGGTGTGAGCGAGCTGCGCGAAGTCGAGCGTGTGGAATGTCGTGAAAATCAAGAACATGCCGAGGAGGAAACCGAAGTCACCCACGCGGTTGACGATGAAGGCTTTCTTCCCGGCTTTGGCCTTTTCGATGTCGGTGTACCAGTAACCGATGAGCAGATACGAGCACAGACCGACGCCTTCCCAGCCGAGGAACATCAGAGGAAGCGATCCGCCCAAAACCAGAACCAGCATCGCGAAACAGAACAGGTTCAGATACGCGAAAAACTTTCCGGGAGTTTCGTCATGACCCATGTATCCGATCGAATACAGGTGAATGAGCGTTCCAACGCCCGTGATCACGAGCGTGAAAAGCGTACTCAACGAGTCGACACGAAACGTGACGTCCAGATTGAAGGAACCGATCGTCATCCAGTGATAGAGGAACTGCTCGACCACTCGGCCTTCAGCCGGCATCCCTTGAAGCTGGAGAAACATCATCAAGGAAACGACGAACGCCGCGCCGATCGCAAGGGTTGCAATCACTCCGGTTACGGTAGCGCTAGCCTTCGTTCGGCCCTTCGGCGCCTGCCCGAAGGCATACCAGCAGCCGTTGATCAGAAAGCCTAGCAGTGGAAATAGCGGGATGAGTGCGAGCATTCTTTATTCTCTCAAAAGTTGAATTTCGTCCGTATCCACGCTGCGAAGCGTACGGAACATCGAGATAATCAAACCCAATCCAACGGCACTCTCTGCCGCTGCCACCGTAATAATAAAGAAAACGGAGAGCTGTCCGCCCATGTCATGCAATTGCTTCGAAAAAGTCACGAAGGTGAGATTCACGGAGTTGAGCATCAGCTCGATCGACATGAGGATGACCAGAATGTTGCGGCGAACCAGGACCCCCGCGAGGCCAATTACGAAAATGACGGCGCTAAAGGAGAGAACCACCCAGGGCTCTACCTGTCCTGTAAACTGTGCAGTGAGCTGATCCATTGCTTAAGCCTTTCCCCTGTATCCGGGCGGAAGATTCGGGCCCGCTTTGCGCTTCGCCATCGCGACAGCGCCGACAATCGCGCCCAAGAGCAGGACCGACGTCAGTTCGAACGGCAAAATATAATCGGAGAACATCAGCTCTGAAACGACCCGGGTGTTGCCACCCGCAGCTTCGACGTTTTCAGGCGTGAAGTTCGCGATCGGCGCATGAAACGTCGTATTTTTGAAAGCCCAGATGAAAAGGCCCAAGAGCACGAGACAGCCGGTGATACTGGCGACCTTCACTACGGCATGAGAGCGCGCGAGGTCGAAAGACGGAACGTCGGCATTCAGAAGCATGATGACGAAAACGAAAAGCACCATGATGGCGCCTGCATAAACGAGAACCTGAAGCGCCGCGATCAAGTGCGCATCCAGCATCGCGTAGATGCCGGCAAAGGCAAAAAACACGAGCACCAGGCTGAAGGCATTCGCAACCGGATTGCGCTTGAACACGACCATGAGCGAGCAAAGGATCGCCACGGCCGCGAACAGATAGAAAAACACCGGAGAGATGGCCATTACTTATTCCCCCGTTGCTCAAGCAGGAACGCTTTGTCGTAAACGGGACGAACCGTCGTGCTCATCTCATAAATCGTGCTGAGCTTGATCGCATCCTTGGGACACGCCTCCTCGCACATTCCGCAAAAGCAGCAGCGAAGAACGTCGATCTCGAATTTCACCGGATACTTTTCCTTGTCAGGACGCTCACCGGCGACGATGTGAATACACTCGGCCGGACAAACCGTCGGGCAAAGCATGCATGCCGTGCAGTTCTCGACGCCGTTCGTGGCCTTGATGTAGTGCTGTCCGCGGTAACGATCCGAGTAAGGACGGCGCTCTTCGGGATACTGAACGGTCACCGTCTTACCGAAGAAGAAGTTTTTGATCGTGATGAAAAGACCCGTGAGGATCTCCACGATGTAGAGCTCAGCGATCGGATTATTCTTACGTTTAATCAACATAGGTCACAGCCATCCCGCGTATATCGCCCAGCCAGTGACAAAAATATTCACCAGCGAAAGCGGAAGCATTACTTTCCAGCCCAGATCCATGAGCTGATCGTAACGGAAGCGTGGAATCGTCCAGCGCACCCAAACGAAGAACCACATGAAAAAACAAATTTTAACAAAGAAGAATGCCGCTTGGCATGCGACGCGAATCCACTCCATTGCTTCCCCGCTGAGCGCGGCCATCATCGGGATGTGCCCCTGGAGGAAGGAAAGAATTGAGTGAAGAAACGGGAAGTGCCATCCGCCGAAATAGAGCGTCGCGATCAACGCGGATGCGGTCGTCATGTTGCCGTACTCGGCCATCTGGAAGATGGCGAACTTCATCGAGCCGTATTCGAGGTGATAGCCTGCGACGATCTCGGACTCGCCCTCAGGCAAATCGAATGGGAGGCGATTGGTCTCCGCGAAGGCCGCCGTCGTGAAAATCAAGAAACCCAGCGGCTGAAGGAAAACTCCCCATTTCGGAATCGCGATGCTTCCGATGTGAAAGAGCGGAGCCGTCTGCGCCATCGCGATATCACCGAGATGCACGGAGCCGAACATCATGATGATCGGGATGACCGACAAACCCAAAGAAAGCTCATAGCTGATCATCTGCGACGAGCTACGAAGACTGCCGAGCAGCGCGTATTTGTTGTTGGAGGACCAACCCGACATGATGATTCCGTAAACGCCCAAGCTTCCTACGGCAAAAATGTAGAGAATACCGACGTTGAGGTCGGCGACATGAAACGTGATGGTATGACCGTCGATGACCATGGGCGCCGCCCAGGGGATCACGGCAAAAGCCATGAACGCCGGGATCATCGAGATCAGCGGGGCCAGAACGTAATAAAACTTTTTGACGTGTCCGGGGACCGAGTCTTCTTTGAAAATGAATTTGATCCCGTCCGCGACGGACTGAAACAAGCCGAAGGGACCGATTCTGTTCGGACCCAGTCGATTCTGCATCAAGGCCGATCCGCGGCGCTCCACCCAGGCCATGATCGGCGCGGAGTGAAACCAGATGAGGAACACGAGCAGGATCTTGATCCCCGAAAAAATGATTTCGAATTGCGTGCTCATTGGTTAGCTCCCGCACTCATGGAGTGGCCCGCCCCGGCATGCGCCGGTCGCGCCCAAATCGAGAAAATCTCCGCGAGCTGCTTGGATTGACCCAGCGGATTGACGGCCTTTTTCAATTTCTGGGCGCGATTTTCATAATTCAAAATCGTGCCGTCTTTCTCGGCGAATGCCGCCCCAGGAAGCGTCACTGCGAACTTCGCGGCCTGGGCCTGCGTGAACACACCGATGCCGACCACCGTCGCGGCGCCCTTAAGATCCGGAAGAACCGCTCGGCCTCCGCGAATCACCAGAACCGCCTCGCTGACTGAGCCGTCATGTCCTTTGAATCCGAGTTGCTCAAGACCGTTGAGATTCGACGTCTTGCTCTTTCGCTTGAGAATTTTGTCTAAGGGAGCGTCTGCTGCGACCGAGCCGATGCCCGGAGTTCCAAAATGGAACAGTAACGATCCAGGGAGGGCTTTTGCAAAAAAGTCCTGAATGGACTTTGCTTCTTCTTGCGTGAGGTCGGATCCAACGAGAATCGTGGTCTTCTTGCCGCCGAGCGCGGCCTTGGCGGCGTCGATGCCACTGGACCAGTCTGTCTTCGCCGCGCCCTTCAGGGGATCGGCCACGCGATTTTTGTCGTGAACATAGCGGAAGTTAAAACGGCCTTCGTCACAGAGCCAGTACTTGTTGATCTCCATGTTCGTGCGCGGAAGGCTTCGATAAATGACGTTTCCGTCCTGATGAAGCTCCATGTTGCAACCCTTGGAGCAGCCTTCACAAACAGTCGCCGTCTTTTTGAGATACCAGGCGCGCTTGCGGAACCGGAAGTCCTTCAGCGTCAGAGAACCTGTCGGACAGACGTCGGCGTAGTTGCCCGCGTAATCCGTCTCCAAAGGACGGCCGTCAATCGTGGTGATCTCGGTGTTATTGCCTCGTTGAACGGCCACCATCTCGTGAATGCCCGCAATTTCATCGCCGAAACGGATACAGCGCGTGCAGTGAATGCAGCGGTTCATGTTCTTCTTGATCACCGGACCCATGTTGAGGTCCATGTACGTACGGCGCTCTTCGGTATACCGGGAGTAAGCGTCGCCGTATTTGAATGAAAAGTCCTGCAAGTCGCATTCGCCCGACTTGTCGCAAATCGGACAATCCAGTGGGTGGTTGATCAACAGAAACTCCATCACGGATTTCTGGTTCTTGATCACGCGTTCGGATTTGGTCTTGATCACCATGCCGTCGGCAACGGGGGTGGAGCACGCCGTCTGAAGCTTCCCCATCTTTTCCACTTCGACCGCGCACATCCGGCATTGAGCAACCACGCTCATGCCCGGGTGATAGCAAAAATAGGGGATCTCGATGCCGACCTTACGGGCGACTTCGATCATGTTCTCGCCGGGGGCGAATTCAACTTCGCGACCGTCAATTACGCATTTGGACATTTGCCACCTCGGATGTGTGCTTCAAAGTCGGCTCTGAACTTTTTCACGAAGCTGATGACGGGGCCTGCGGCCGCGTCGCCTAGCGCGCAAAGAGTTTTGCCGTTGATGTTGTCGGCGATTTCAAGGAGCAGAGGCAGATCCTGTTCGCGACCGTGGCCGTGCTCGATGCGCTCAATGACGTCTTCCATCCACTTGCAGCCTTCGCGGCACGGAGTGCATTGACCGCACGACTCGTGCGCATAGAACTTCGTGATGCGCTGGAGAAGTTTCACCACGCAGTAGTCTTCGCTGACGACCATCACCGCGGCCGAGCCCATCATGGTGCCGATTTTCATCAGCGGCTCGATGTCGTAGACGGCGTCAATTTCGTCCGCGGTCAGCACCGGAGCAGAAGAGCCGCCGGGGATGACTGCTTTGAGTTTCTTGTCGCCTAGGATTCCGCCGCCGTAATCATAGATCAGCTGTCTGATTGTGATCGAGCCCGCATCGACTTCGTAAACGCCGGGCTTCTTCACGTGGCCGGAAAGGCTGATCAACCGCGTTCCACCCGACTTCTCGAGTTTTCCCAGTTTCGCGAACCATTCGCCGCCGCGATTGATAATGAACGGGACGTTAGTCAGCGTCTCGACGTTGTTGACGACCGTCGGGCCGCCGAATGCGCCGGCAATAGCCGGAAACGGAGGCTTTACGCGCGGCTCGCCGCGTTTGCCTTCGAGAGAGTTCAACAGTCCCGTCTCTTCGCCGCAGATATAAGCGCCAGCTCCGCGGTGAACCGTGATGTCGAAGTTGAAACCTGTCCCGAGAATGTTTTTGCCGAGATATCCCTTGGCATAAGCTTCTTCGATCGCGGCATCCAGAATCTTTGCTTCGCGCGTGTACTCGCCGCGAATGTAAATGTAGCCGATATTCGATCCGATGGCGTAACCCGCGATCACCATTCCCTCGAGGAGAAGATGCGGGGTATAGCGCATGATATCGCGATCTTTGAAAGTTCCGGGCTCAGACTCGTCCGCATTACAGACGACGTATTTGGGTTTCGCGCTCTGCTTGGGAATGAATCCCCACTTCATGCCGGTCGGAAATCCCGCGCCGCCTCGCCCGCGCAAGTTGGATTTTTTCACCTCATTGGTGATGTCGTCAGGCTGCATTGCGAGCGCTTTTTTCACGGCCGTGTAGCCGTTCATTTTGGCCAAATAGTATGCAAGAGGACGGGCCTCTTCGTTGAAGTGCTGAATATAGAGGGTTTCGCTAGCCATTTCGTCCTCTCCTTACTTCAACGTATCCAGAAGCTGATCGAGCTTCTTGATATCCAGGTTTTCGCAGTAGCCGTCATTCAGCATCATGGCCGGAGCCGTGCCGCACGCGCCGAGACACTCTTCTTCGGAAAGCGTGAACTTCTTGTCTTTGGTCGTTTCGCCGCACTTGATGTCCCACTTTTTCTCGCAATGCTCGACGAGCTCGTCCGCGCCGCGAAGGCAGCATGCGACGTTCGTGCAGATCTTGAGATGGTATTTACCTACGGGCTTGAGGTTGTACATCGTGTAAAAGCTCGCCACTTCGCGAACCTGTGCCGGATGGATTCCAAGCGATGCGCCGATTTCCTCGAGAATCTCGGGCGGAAGCCAATAAGTTTCCTCCTGCGCCAGGTGAAGCGCGGGCAAAAGCAGAGCGACCTTGGTCGGGTAGCGCGGCTCGAGTTTCTTGAGGCCGTCGTAATATTTTTGAGACAGTAGTTTAGACATCAGCGTTCTTTAAATGATCGCTTAGCGATCAATCTCCCCTGCAATGATGTTGATGCTTCCGAGGGCCGCGACCATGTCGCCGATTTTCTCGCCCTGACACATCGGCGAGAGCGCCTGATAGTGCCAAAACGACGGACCGCGAATGCGCATGCGATGCGCGCGCGGGCTGCCCTTGCTCACGATGTAAAACCCCGCCTCGCCGTTGGATCCTTCGAACTGCGTGTAGGCTTCGCCTTCCGGAACATCGAATCCCGTCATGAAAAACTTGAAATGGTGGATCAGGCCTTCCATCGTATTGTGAACGACTTCTTTGTCGGGAATACGAGTGCGCTTGTCCTCGGACCAGATCGGGCCTTTTTTCATCCGGTCTGCGATCTGCGTGAGGATGTTCAGCGATTGACGGATCTCGGCCATTCGAACCGCGTACCGATCGAACACATCTCCGTTTTGCGCGATGGGAACATCGAATTCGATGTCCTTGTAGAACATGCACGGCTGATCGCGACGAAGATCCATATCGATTCCAGCCGCCCGAGCGCTGGGGCCGGAGAAGCTGTACTGCATGCACTGGTCTTTGTTGAAAATGGCGACGCCCACGGTCCGCTGTTTCCAGATTTTGTTGTTCGTCAGCAGCGTGTCCATCTCGTCGATGGTGGCACGGGTTTTCTTCACCCATGCCTTGATGTCGCGCTCCCAGCCTTCGGGTGCATCCGCCATCAAGCCGCCGATGCGCGTGTAAGAAGTCGTCAGTCGCGCGCCGCAAAGTTTTTCGATGAGCATGTAGCCTTCTTCACGCTGGTGAAAGCCGTAAAGAAAGAAGGAGAACGCACCCAGGTCGACGGCGTTGATGCCGACGCAGACGAGATGGTCGATCACGCGCGCGATTTCCGCGCAGGCCATGCGGATCCAGATGGCGCGCTCGGGAACTTCGATTCCCATGAGTCGCTCGACTGCCATGGAGTAGGTCACGTTGTTCTGAATCGCCGAGCAATAATTCAATCGGTCGGTGTAGACCACGAACTGGTGATACGTGCGATTTTCTCCGAGCTTCTCTTTGGCGCGATGGGTGTAGCCGAATTCACAATAAGACTTCTCGATCGTTTCGCCGTTCAAGCGGGCACACATGCGAAAAGCGCCGTGCATTGCCGGGTGGGTCGGTCCGATGTTGACGTAGGCCCGGGAGTCCGACCACAAATCGTCCGGATCGTGTTCGATGGAAATTCCGCTGGGAAGAGTTTCGTTCTGTTTCATGATGTCTCTCCCACTTAATCCAAAAGACTCTGGTTGATCGGATCTGGCTCGGTGAAGAGCTGGTAGCCGCGGAGGGGATAATCCTTGCGAAGGGGGTGACCCTGCCACTGGTCAGCCATCAAAATCCGGCGAAGATCCGGGTGTCCCGTGAACTTGATGCCGAACATATCGAACACCTCGCGCTCGGCCCAATCCGCGCCCTGCCAGACGGGAATCGCAGTTGAAATCTCTTCTCCTTCGCGGAGGCGAACTTTCACGCGGATTCGCGCCTTGGTGGAAAGGGAATAAAGATTGTAGACCATTTCGAAGCGCGGAACGCTCGAACCCTCTTGAGGGCCTTCGTCAATCGCCGTAAGGTCGGCGAGAAATCCGTAGTCGAAGCCTTGCTCGGTCTTGAGGAAGCTCAATACGCCGATGATGGAATCTTTTTTCACGTAAAGAATCGGCACGTCGACCGGAAATTCCCCGGGCATCCGCGTCTCTTCGATCGCGCCGGAGAACTTTGTTTGAAGCCTGGAGATTTGGCTCTTCCAGGTATCGGCAAATTTCGTCGCCAAATCACCGTAATTATTCGCAACTGGAGTTCTGATATCCATACCGATCTCCTTACGCCTTCGCCGTCAGGGCGAATTCTTTGCCTTCGGCTTTCAGGCGGCGCTGCGAGTGCGTTTCGCCTTTTTGAACCATTTCCTGCAGACGCATCAACGCATGCATGACACCTTCCGGCGACGGCGGGCAGCCCGGCACGTACACGTCGACCGGGATCATCGTGTCGATGCCCTGGAGAACGCTGTACACGTTGAAAATCCCGCCCGAAGAAGCGCAAGCGCCCATCGAGATCACCCACTTGGGATCGCTCATCTGCTCGTAGACCGTTCGAAGAACCGGAGCCATTTTCAAATTGATGATGCCCGCGACGATCAAAAGATCCGCCTGGCGCGGTGAGAAGCGCATGGCTTCAGCGCCGAATCGCGAAATGTCGAAATCCGCCGCGAATGTCGCCATCATTTCGATCCCGCAACAGCTCGTGCCGAACGGAAGCGGCCACAAGGAGTTCTTGCGGCCCCAATTGATGATGTCATCCAGTTTGGTTGTGAAAAAATGTGCGGATCCGTCTTTGCTCATGTGTACTCCGAAAAATTTAGTAAGCAGCTTCACGACCGGTGGTCGTGCCGCAGCTTATTCCCACTCTAAAGCACCTTTGCGCAGGATGTAGTAGTAGCCGATCAGCAGGATCGCGACGAAGAAACCCATCTCGACCAGAATGAAAGAGTTGATGCTCAGAAACTTTTTGAAAACGACTGCCCAGGGAAAAAAGAAGATCGCTTCGACGTCGAAAAGAAGAAAAAGAATCGCGACAAGATAGAATCGAACCGAAAAGCGGTGGCCCGTGTTTCCGGTGCCAGGAACGCCGCATTCGAATGCTTCGTTCTTCCATTTATTCGGGGCCTTAGGTCCCAAAAGATAAGACGCAAGGAGAACAACTCCCCCGAGCGCGGCCGTGGCCACCATGAGGATCAACACCGGGATGTATGCCATGTCCAAATTTATAGCCCTACGCCAAGGCCGGTGCTACCAGAAAATAAACCCAAGTGATCGACCAGCCCAATTCAAGAAGAACTGCGCAAACACGCCGACAAAGAGCATCGGGACGAGAATCGACACAAGAACCGCGTTGCGCTGAGAGCTCACCCAACGGGTTTTGCTGCTCGGCGTCCGAAAATCTCCCACCAGGCTGAAAGCGAGTTTCGACACCGTGATTGTCGAAAGAGCCATCGCGAGAATCGCCGCGATCGCCAGGGTGAGCTGATTATGACGAATGACGACCCCAATCAAAGTGAACTTGGCCAAGAAACCGGGAAGAGGAGGAGCGCCGACCACACAGAGCAGGAACAACACCAAACAAATACACTCAGGTACGGCGCGGCTCAACACTCCTTTATAATCTGACAAATTATCCGAACCCAGCTCGTCGTGGAGAAAGGAAAGGACGTAGAAGACTCCCACCAGTCCGAAGAGCCCCACAATCAGGTTATAAAGGAGGGCCGCGACCCCGACTTCGTCAAGAACCAGAAGTCCCATCAGATAAAAACCCGTCTGAGCAACGACGAGGCCCCCGACCATACGTTTTGCCGAGGTCTGCCGGAGCGACAACAATGCCCCGAAGAGCATCGTCAACCCGGAGAGAAGCGTCAGGACCTCCGTCCACTGAAACTCTCCCAGAATCTTCCACTGACCATGAACTTCGGACGCCTGGGTGAAGGTCGCAAGAAAAAGTCGAATCGCAACCGCAAAACCGGTTGCCGGAATTCCCACGGATAAGAACCCCGCGATCGGCGTCGGATCTCCCTCGATGACATCTGGGGCCCATAAAGAAAGTGGGAAGGCCGCAACCTGGGATCCCAGCGAAATCACAAAGAGCATGAAAACGATCAACATCTGCATCCGCGGAAGCGGAGTGACGACGAGCGCCTTGTGAATCTCGTAGATGTTCAACGAATGCGTGACCGAGAAAAGAATTCCAGAAGCGTAGAGGAAGCACACGCCCGACACGGATGAAAGGATGAGGTACTTCACGGCGGCCTCGGTCGATCGCAGCGATCGCTTGCCAAAGCCTGCGAGGAGATGCGCGACCACGTTCACGGCCGTCAGGGCGATAAAACTCAAGAGCAATTCGGAGGATCCGGCGGCCAGACACATCGCCAGGCACGACATCAACACGAGAACGCAGTACTCGGCCCGCCGGCTCATGGGA